>CXWL01002101.1_pt1 | contig 149086 bp, 124 predicted proteins | sample 590931 | NCBI WGS metagenome assembly CXWL01 (sample SAMEA3498368, study PRJEB10139) | groundwater metagenome | biome: water well; material: biofilm material | place: Germany | collected 2015-04-27
GGGGGCTACCGATTATGAAGCAATGATGATGCGGGGCGATGAGATGGTTTCCATGGGCATCACTACAGCTTTAAATTATATTTTCAGCGGCCTTTCTAAAGATTCAGTTTATTGGGTAACAGTAAGGCCAAGGATAAATGGTAAACCCGGACGAAGGGCCGGGGCTGTTTCCCGTCAACCAAACTCAGGCAATTGTGCGGGAAGTATTTCTGATAACGACCTGAAAGCGGATGCTATTATTTCTCCTGCCACTTCAGGGAGAATATTTACTTCAACAGCTCTGACGAATAGCATTCCGGTAACTATACGGATCAAAAACCTTGATGATGCGGTTTCAATTGGGAACATTAATGTCAGCTATTCCATTAACGGCGGGCCACTTGTTTCAACAGTACTTACATCCCCTCTTTCAGATATCCCTGCCGGAGGGTTTATTGATTATACTTTCAATACGAATGCTAACCTTTCTGCTGTTGGCACATATACTATTCAAGTGACAGCTACAAAAGCATCCGACCCGGTTGTTAGCAATAACAGCATTACAAAAACGTATAAGCAATTAGATAATCAATCCATCACATTAGCCCAGCTTCCGTGGCTGGATGATTTTGAAACAGTACCTGTACAAACAGTTATAGTTGATCAAATGGGATTGACGGGCAGCGACCGGTTTGATTTTATCAATAGCACTTCTTTTGGAAGGATCAGGTCATTTATTAATTCAGGCATAGCTTATTCCGGCAACAAGGCATTAACATTGGATATGGATCGNNCAGAAAACAAACCAGGCCAATAAAGTATGGATAAGGGGCAGCGATGTTGATAGCTGGATACAGGTCTATGATATGTTTGCGAATCAGAACAGTGCAGGCGGGTCATACAAACTTTCAGGCAGTATTGAATTAGCTGATTCATTGGCAGCCCATGGCCAAACTTTTAGTTCAAGTTTCCAGGTTCGTTGGGGGCAGTGGGGCGAATACATGACAGCGGATAATGAAACTGCTGCCGGCTATACTTTTGATGATATCCGTCTTTACCGGGCTGTGAATGATTTACAAATGGTAAGTATTGACGAACCGCTCGTAATCAGTTGCGGGCTGAATAATGCCGTACCGGTTAAAGTAAGGGTTCATAATACTACTAATGCTGTTGTCAACAATATACCCGTAACATTAAAAGTTGACGGTAATATTATCGCTACTGAAAATATTCCGGCCATTCCGGCAAACAATTCTGTTCAATATACTTTCTCTGCCAGGGCAAATCTTGCGGCAAACGGAAATCATATTATTGAAGTATGGGTCAATCTTCCCACCGATTCCTTTCATGCGAACGACACAACGAAGGCAACAGTAAATAATTTACCTGTAATAGCATCGTTCCCCTATTTGCAAAATTTTGAATCGGGCAATGGTTCGTGGTACACTGGTGGAACAAGAAGTTCATGGGAATACGGAACGCCTCTTTCGCCTAAAATAAACCGTGCAGCCAGTGGCAGTAAAGCCTGGAAAACAAACATCGCTGGATATTATAATGACGAAGAACTCTCGTACCTGTATTCGCCTTGTTTTGATATTTCCGGAATAGCCAATCCTGTATTAAGCTTCAGCCTTGCACTGGATATTGAAGATTGCGGCAACGCTTTATGCGATGCAGCCTGGATGGAATATTCAACTAATGGAGGTGCAACCTGGATAAAACTCGGGGCATCAGGGCAGGGAACAAATTGGTATAATAAAAATTATTCAGGAAATCAGCTGTGGAGCCAGCAGAATTATACCCGTTGGCATGTGGCCACTACATCGTTGCCAACAACCAGCAACCTGAGGCTGCGTTTCGTATTTAATTCGGACCAGGGACTTACTAAAGACGGCATTGCCATAGATGACATACACATATATGATAATGTAAATGGTATTTATGACGGAGTTACGATGGCCACACCGGTATCACAAAATATAACCGGTGGGAACAACTGGGTTAATTTTCTTTCCGGCGGAAAATTAGTGGCTTCCATTCAACCCAATAACCAGAACCTTGGCAATACAGATGTGCAGGCTTATATTAATACGGCGGCTGTTCGTAATTATAACGGCCAGTATTATCACAACAGAAATATTACGGTGAAACCTGCGAATGAAAAGCTTGCTGACACGGTAAGGCTGAGAGTCTATTTTCTTGACAGTGAATCAGAGTCACTTATCAGTGCTGCCGGTTGCCCAACCTGTAGTAAACCAACCAGTGCATACGACCTGGGTATTTCCAAATACAGTGATTCATTAAACCAGTTTGAAAATGGCCTGCTTACTGATGATACGCTGGGCAGCTGGAACTTTATTCCTTCGCCACAGCTTATTAAAGTTCCATATTTGAATGGTTATTATTTTGAAGGTAAGATAAAAGATTTTTCAGAATACTGGCTTAATGATGGCGGGCCGGGAAGGGTAAATGCTTTGCGGGCAGAGTTCATAGATTTTAAAGCAAAAAAAATTGCAGGTAACAATGTTCAACTGGATTGGTTAGTGAAGTCAGAAAATAATATGGTGAAGTATGAGATTGAAGTAGCGAGGGGTGTTGGAGATTTCCAGGCAGGCAGGTTTTCTAAGATCGGTGAAGTGAGCAGTACCGGGAACAGCATAGTGCCGGTTGCATACAATTTTACAGATGCGGAAACGGGCAAGTCGGGGATTAGGTATTATCGCCTGAAAATTATTTATACCGATGGCGGGTTTACTTATTCACCNNCTTGTTTACCAGTTGCCGTCGGGCCAGGCATTTACTCTCCAGGTTTTTGATGTAACGGGAAAACTTATCCAGCAGGGGAATTTCATAGCCAGCGGTTTTTTGGAAAGAGAGGTATTTGATTTCAGCAGCAGGGTTTATCCAAATGGGATGTACCTGTTCCGTCTCAATACTGACAATCAGCAACAGGTACTTAAAGTGATTAAGCAATAACCATTGCCGGGGTAATTGCCGGTAAAACCCGTTGGCGGAGTTAATTTCCTTAGCCTCATAGGGGCGAAATATTTTATACCAATCAGACATTAAAAGTACATTTTGCCCACGGATAAAACGGATTGGATACCTGCCTGACGGCAGTCAGGGATGAACACGGATTATTTTTTTCTGCCCATGCCTGCCTGTCGGCAGACAGGTCTGCTATCTGCGGGTAATTGTGCCTGGTAGGCGACATTGGGCGGGAAAAAGATACTGACAATCAACAACAGGGTTTTTATAAAAATATTTTCAGTAACGAGTTACAAACTCATTGCAACAACCCTAAAAATTTAACTTTGCTGAAAGGCGGAAAGACTAAGGAGAACGGGGTAAGTAGAAAATAGTCAGGATCGAAAACTTTTTAAAATTTATTTGAATAAACAGCAGATGAAATACCCTTTATTAATAACATATACCTTTATATTCAATATTTTGATTATTGCGTATAATAAATTCCTTGTCTCTTCTGTGACATTATTATATGCTAATTATGCCATAGGAGTGTTCTATGGGGCTGGATTGGCAATTGTCTATAAGAAGTATTATGGTGGATATATAAATACGATGAGTGTGGTCTTTTTTTCTGGCTGGTCTGAACTTATTTATCTGCTATATTTCTTCAGCAAAATGATATTAAGCAAGCATATTTTCAATATTGATTGGCTTAATGAACTTATCTCCAGTTCAATATGTGCTTACCTTTTATTAAATATCTTTTCTAATATGTTTTTTATAAAATATCAAATAAATTTAATTATAGCAGCAGTTTGCTGTGGTCTTTGTACATTCTGGATTGAACTTGTTGAGAATAAAATCTGGGGCATAAGTATAGCTTTTGCAGGAATGTTTGCATGGCAGTTAGCAATTTCAATCATTATTAACAGGAGTAAAAGCAATGGGCCCGGTTCTCCGTAGCATGCTGAAAAAATAAAAAAAAGTTTGAAAGGTTGTCCATCGTTTGCAACGATGGACTGCAAATAAAAAAGTAAGAAGCCGTTGAGTAGTCAGGGCAGTGAGCCAATCGTCACCTGCAATAAAAAATAATTTATAAGCTGTTGGTTAATAATAACCGGCGGTTTTTTTATACCCGGTTGTCCGTAGTGTTCAATAAATAAGAAAAGGATAAAAGCCGTCAAACATTTATCTTTAGTAAAAAAGATACTGACAATCAACAGCAGTTTTTATAAAAATATTTTCAGTAACGAGTTGCAAACTCATTACAACAACCCTAAAAATTTAACTTTGCTGAAAGGCGGAAAGACTAAGGAGAACGGGAATGCTAATGTTCTAAAAATCAAGTCGTTTTTTTTGAGAAACCAAGATGAGGGTTGTATATTTAATTGTTAGTGGCAAGCAATGACGACCAGCTTGTGGAATGCTATCAACTCTGTATCTTATTTAAAAACTAATGACAAGACTGCAACTGCTGACACTTATTTCACTTTCAGCCATCATATTTTCACGGTGCGGACAAAAGGATAATCAGCCTAACCTTGAAGAGACTTTATCAAACACAATTTCTAAATTTCCGCAGCTACCAAAAGGGCAAGACAGACAAAACAGTTTTTACAGAATTGTACGAAGTGTTACGATTGGCGACAATGGTATTGAGCTTCAGTTACGTTCAGCGCCAGACACATTGGACGACCCACAAAAAATTATTGTAGTTATAAATCAAGCTAAAGAATTATATGCAATACCTCTCTTTTCAAATACATATCACGACTATTGGGATTTTCAGTTTGACAGTTTGCTTAATTCGGTAAAACCGACAAATACAACATTTGAAAAGGAATTAAAATCTTGTTTGACGCAACTAGACCTTTATGACACTTTAGGAACTGCAGGAAAAGTAATCAATGAAATATTATTTTCACTTTTACAGTGCCAACAGGTGGCAGACACTGACAGCCTAAATCTTCACTCCGTCGTGTTGACAAATAATTACACTTTACCTTATGAAGACAGTGACAGTTGCTATAAGAGACTTCAAGAAAATTGGCAAGAGATGAAAAAGTCTTTTCATCCCAAAGACTACATTATTAATTACAACGCTTATTGGGACAAGAGAAACAACCGAGTATATCAATTTGACTTTAAGAATTTCAGTCGTAAACAGAAAATTGAATTCAATATTAAAAACTATCGGGTAGACTGCGTTTATCAAATGCTTAATTTATAATGACCAAATTTTTCCCACCCGGCGTCTCCCCACTCGTCGGTTTTCTGCACATGTCTGCCGTCCGCGGGTAATTGTACCTGGTAGGCGACATTGGGCGGGAAAAAGATACTGACAATCAACAACAGGGTTTTTATAAAAANNTCAAAACCTCATTTATCTCTTGCTTTCAAAAGAAATAAGATAAACGATATGATCCCTCTCTAATTGCCTATATACATAGGACCCCATGTTGTAGGCAGGTGATCAAGGTTTTCGTTTTGCCACATAATAAACAAGACCCGGTAATTTATAAGTAACATTATTTTTTATGACTCTTATATTTTCTAATGTTACTAAGGTTGCTTCAGCTATCCTACTGTAGTTGACAACCGAGTCGTTTCTCGGGACAATCTTGTCGCCTGCTGATAAAATCTCAGTAATGCAACAATCGCTATCAAATGTGAAAGTGAAACTTTGTATTTTGGCTGTGGTATCAGTTACCTGAAGTCTAAAGCCGTCAATTATTAAAGCCAAGTCAATGAAAAATACTTGTTTGTCAGGAGCGATCATACTGTCTTTGTAACCTTGAATAAAGGCTTGATTATTCGCCTTGACGTCTTTTCCAGTTAAAGATTGCCCACCAACATCGTTGTGAACAATGAAGACCGACAAAAATATGATAAGGCTAAATTTCATTTAAAGAGGGTTTCACTTCAATTGCCTACAACATGTGTATTAGCGAATATACGAACACTAAATTTTTAATGAGATTGAATATTGTCGGTCTGATTTTCAGGCATTTAAAGCTGTTTATGCAAGATGGAAATCTGCAAGCCAGGGTTTCGCAAATACACCCGACAATTTTCTATATTATCATAAAAAATCTTTGATGTCTTCAAGAGGACTTAAAATATTCACTAAATCCTTATTAGTTGTGCCTGGTAGGCGGCATTGGGCGGTTAAAAGAATATGGCTGATTGGAATATGTATTGAGAAAGATTGAAGAAGCGAAAAAGCGATGAATAAAACATGCCTGTGACTGAAGAACCGGCCCGGCATCCCTGCTTCTGCACAAAGCTAATAGAAGGAGACGCCGGGTGGGAAAAAGATACTGACAATCAACAACAGGTACTTAAAGCGATTAAGCAATAACCATTGCCGGGGTAATTGCAAATAAAACCCGTCCCGTTTCAAACGGGACGGGTTTTATTTATACTATTAAATATGATTACCAGCCTTGTTTAGCAATACCGGCTGCAATGGCGGCCAAAGCTTTTTCTGCATTCATCAGGGTAGTAAGCTTGTTGCCTTTTCCATCGTTGCCCTGTGCCATATAGGCACCTTTTGCTGTTTTTGTAATAACAGCATCCAGCATTTCAACCCCTTTTTCTTTGGTCTTTACGTTGTAAGCGGTGATTTTTACGTCTGACATGGTCGATAGTTTTTGAGTTAGTAAAAGTTGAAATTAAGGATTCCGGCGGGTTTTGAGTGGTAAAATTTACAAAAGGGCATAAAAAAGCCCCTGTTAGTAGGAGCTAAGTTATTTGTTCTGAATGACTTAAATATTATACATCCAGTTTGGCATATTTGGCATGAGACTCAATAAACTCCCTTCTGGGAGCTACTTCGTCTCCCATCAGCATACTGAAAATGCGGTCGGCTTCAGCGGCGCTTTCTATGGTTACCTGTTTTAAAGTCCGGGTGCCCGGGTTCATGGTAGTATCCCAAAGCTGGTCGGCATTCATTTCTCCTAAACCTTTGTATCGCTGAATATTTACTGAATCGTCTTTGCCACCCCCCAATCTTTCTATTAAAGCTTTGCGTTGATTCTCATTATACGCATAGGCCTGTTCTTTTCCTTTTTTAACCAGGTAAAGAGGTGGTTGGGCAATGTAAACATAACCCTGTTCCACTAATTCCGTCATATAGCGGTAAACAAATGTGAGGATCAGGGTGGCAATATGCGAACCGTCCACATCAGCATCCGTCATGATGATGAGTTTGTGGTAACGGAGTTTGCTCAGGTTTAGTGCTTTTGGGTCTTCCGGAGTTCCCATCTTTACACCAAGTGCAGTGAACATATTTCTTATCTCTTCATTGTCGTAAATTTTATGCTCCATCGCTTTTTCTACGTTCAGGATTTTACCCCTTAGCGGAAGAATGGCCTGGAAACTTCTGTCCCGGCCTTGTTTAGCAGTTCCCCCGGCTGAATCTCCTTCCACAAGAAATAATTCGCAGCGTTCAGGATCCCTGTCAGAACAATCGGCAAGCTTGCCTGGTAAGCCCCCACCTGTTAAAACAGATTTGCGTTGCACCAGTTCCCTTGCTTTTCTGGCGGCGGCTCTTGCCTGCGCTGCAAGAATAACTTTCGAAACAATATTTTTTGCTTCTCTCGGATTTTCTTCCAGGTAGGCTTCCAGTACTTTTGAAACGGTGGAATCTACCACACCCATCACTTCATTGTTGCCGAGTTTTGTTTTGGTTTGTCCCTCAAATTGTGGCTCGGGAACTTTTACAGAGATGATAGAACTTAATCCTTCCCTGAAATCATCACCTTCAATTTCCACTTTGGCTTTTTCAAACAAGCCATTTTTATCGCCATAGCTTTTGAATACCCTTGTCAATGCACGGCGAAACCCGGATACATGGGTGCCGCCTTCAATGGTGTTGATATTATTGACGTAGGAATAAATGTGTTCGTTATAGCTGTCATTGTAACTCAACGCCACTTCTACTACTACATTGGTGGTTTCGTCCCTGCCTTCTACATAAATAACTTTAGGTATAAGGGCATTTCGGCCGGCGTTGCTGTCCAGCATCTCAACAAATTCAACTATACCGCCTTCGCTGTAAAAGCTTTTGTTGTAGTTGCTTCCATCCTCCTCTTTTTCCCGCAGGTCAGTTAGGGTGATACGAACACCTCTATTAAGGTATGATAGCTCCCGGAGGCGGCCTTCTAAAATATCTTTATTGTAAACTAAAGTGATAAAAATGGAATCATCAGGCCAGAAATGAACTTTGGTTCCTGTCTTTTCACTGGTGCCGGCTTCCCGGACGGCATATTGTGGAACACCTATCCTGTATTCCTGTTCAAATATTTTTCCATCACGGTTAACGGTTACATGTAATAATTTACTCAATGCATTTACACAACTGACGCCCACACCGTGCAACCCGCCGGACACTTTATAAGAATCTTTGTCAAATTTACCACCGGCATGCAGCACCGTCATTACCACTTCTAATGCACTGCGCTTTTCTTTTGTATGCATGGCAGTTGGAATGCCACGGCCATCATCTTCTACGGAAACAGAGTTGTCTTCATGGATAGTGACACCGATGTTTTTACAATAACCAGCTAATGCTTCGTCAATTGAATTGTCCACTACTTCGTAAACGAGATGGTGTAACCCCTTCACACCAATATCGCCGATATACATTGCCGGACGTTTACGAACGGCTTCCAAACCTTCTAATACCTGGATACTGTCGGCGCTGTAACCGGCCGATATGGCTGCTGCTCTTTCTTTAGCTTCTGTGGTCATAAAAATTGTAAAAAACTGTCTTAAGAAATGAAAAAATGAATACCGACAAATGTACGAAAATAAGCCCTGCTGACCGGGATTTTAAGGCCATTTTTTATACCAATTTTAAGAGTTTGTGGATAAAAGAAAATGCCCCGGTTTTGGGGCATTGCGGTTACAATTGATACGTTCAAAATGTTTGTTTTTTCGAAAAACCCTTCAGGGGTTTGATTTTTTATCTCTTCACAATCTGCGCCACCAAATCCGCCTCTGCACAAACCTTATTTCCTACATACACGGTACCTTTCATCTCGCAAATACCCCGGCGGATAGGGGCAGAAAGTTCCATTTTTAATATCATCGTATCGCCGGGCCTTACCATCTGTTTGAATTTGCAGTTGTCTATTTTCAGGAAATAAGTATCATATTGCCCTTCGCCACTCAGGTTAATGGCAAGAATGCCGCCACATTGAGCTAACGCTTCTATTTGCAGAACGCCGGGCATTACAGGGTTACCGGGAAAATGCCCCTGGAAAAACCATTCATTGAACGTAACATTTTTTATTCCCACAATATGTGTATCGCTTAGCTCAATGATTTTATCAACCAGCGCAAACGGGAAACGATGGGGTAGTTTTTTTTCAACATACTGCTGGTCGTATACCGGCGGCTGATTGGGATCATACACGGGAATACCTTTGGTGTGTTTATTTTTTTTAATGTACTGTTTTATCTTTTTTGCAAACTCAACATTGGTACTGTGACCCGGCCGGTTGGCAATGATGCGGCCTTTGACAGGGTAGCCTATTAATGCCAGGTCGCCAATCACATCCAGTAATTTATGCCTTGCAGGTTCATTGGGAAAACGTAATTCAAGGTTATTGAGGTAGCCTTCACTCTTCACCTCTATTTTTTCTTTCCGGAAAATTTTGGTAAGCCTTGCCATTTCATTTTCATCCACCGGCTTATCGACTATAACAATAGCATTGTTTACATCGCCGCCTTTGATAAGGTTATTGTCAAGCAGCATTTCCAGCTCATGTAAAAAACAAAAAGTGCGGCAAGGCGCAATTTCTTCTTTAAAATCACGGATATGTTTTAACCCGGCATGCTGGGTGCCCAAAACCGGTGAATTAAAATCAATCAGCGTAGTTACCTGGTATTCTACAGAAGGCATGGCTACCATCTCTACTCTTTTAGTTTCATCGTAGTAGTAAATATTTTCGTCAATACTGTACCACACTTTGGCGGCATCCTGTTCTGCTATACCAGCTTCCTCGATCAACTCCACAAATGGCTCAGAACTGCCATCCATGATGGGCATTTCGGGCCCGTTAATTTCAAGCAGGCAATTATCTACTCCCATCCCCACTAATGCTGCCAGTACATGCTCCACCGTACTTACTTTGGCTCCGTTGAATTCCAACGTAGTACCACGGCTTACATCGGTAACCAGGTCACAATCTGCTTTGATGATAGGCTGTCCCGGCAGATCTACCCGCTGAAATTGGTAACCGAATCCTGGATTGGCAGGTTTCATCGTCAGGTCGGCCATTACACCTGTGTGCAGGCCTGTGCCTGAAATGCTAACAACTGATTTCAGCGTATGCTGTTTATCGGGGTTAAATTTTGAGGCCATATTGCCGGCAATATAAGTCTTATTTTCTGTGGGGGAAATCATGCCGGCAAAGATAATTATTCATTTAGAATGCCATATAATCAGTGTTTTTAAGGCGATCAAATGACTTAATAATTCTTATATACAAACAATCGCTTGTCTCTCAGTTTTTCAATACGATATAAGATACCGTCGCCAAAAAGAAAAATCCTTTACCCGTATTAAACCGGGCATCCCATTTTTTTATGCAATTCTTTTCTGCATAACGGCCGGATGTGAGCCTTTGTAACGAACCGGCGAATCATCCCGGATGGAATGAACGATTTTTATTTTTGGGGAAGGGATTGATTAAATAAATTGTAAAGTGCCATCAACACGGTTGCCAATATTTACAATAAATTCCTCAACAACAGGAGGTAGAACTGATGTATCCAACTACCGGTAGTTATATTTTACAGCATTAAGGACAAAAGTGAAGCCACAGATTTTCATAATGCGGTTAAGAAACTTTTTCTTCCTGTAGTTGTTTTACCAGGGCCTCCAGTTCTTTTATTCTTCTTTCCATCTCCGGGAGGTTGCGGGCAATGGCCTGGCTGCGAAGGGCCGCAGTAAAATCGTAGGCGGGAGAGCCGGTTACAGCTTTTCCCGGTTCAATAGATTTGCTGACACCACTTTGTGCATTCACTTTGGCACCATCTCCTAATTGGATATGACCTACAAGACCCGCTTGCCCGCCAATCATTACATTTTTGCCAATCTTGGTGCTGCCACTAACACCTGCCTGTGCAGCAATAATTGTATTGTATCCAACTTCTGCATTATGCCCAACCTGTATCAGGTTGTCTAACTTGGCGCCTGATTTAATAATTGTGGAACCAACAGTTGCCCTGTCAATCGTAGCATTTGCGCCAATGTCCACATTGTCTTCGATAATTACGTTGCCTAATTGTGGGATTTTAATAAAAGTTCCATCAGGTTGCGGGGCAAAACCAAAACCATCACTGCCGATAACAGTACCTGCGAGAATATTGACATGGCTGCCAATCTTACAATCATGATAAATTTTAACACCGGGGTCAATCAGGCAGTTATTACCGATAATAACATTATCGCCTAAAAAGGCATTGGGAAAAATTTTTGTATTGCTGCCAATTTTTACATTCTCACCTATGTAAGCAAAAGCCCCCACAAAAACATTATCACCATACGAAGCTGTTTTGGCAATATGGCTTGGTTGCTGAATACCGGTTAGTTGCTGCTGAACGATTCCCTGGTATTTTGTGAGTAATGCAGCAAAAGCAGTATAGGCATCCGGCACTCTTATCAGCGTTGCGTTAACCGGTTGTTTAAGTTTAAAGGCTTCATTTATCAGAACAATAGATGCTTTGGTGCTGTAGATATATTCTTCATATTTTGGGTTGGATAAAAAAGTTAGTTGTCCTTCATTAGCCTCTTCAATTTTACCAAAAGAATTAACAGCTACATTGGGATTGCCTTCTACCCTGCCGTGGATGAGAAGTGCTATTTGTGAAGCCGGGAAGTGCATGAGTTGAGCTTTTAGCTATAAGATTTTAGTGGTTAGCAGCACAGTGATTAGCTAAAAGCTAATCACTGGCCGCAAACAGCTACCTTAAAAAACAAATGTAATATTTTTTAACAGTGCCGCTCAGGTTATGCTGAATCAGGGCATTGTCAACTTTTGAAATGTCTTTTATCGTTCCGTCTTTAAATAAAATATTTATTCTTTCGTCTCCCGGGTTGTAAGTTGTATTGCTGGCTTCGCCTGTAAACACAAAGTACACGGATTCCTGCTCACAGATGCCAAGTTTATCACAAGCTTCTTTTTTCTTTTCTTTTAGCAATGCTTCATCAAAGGGTTCGGCCTGTAATCTTACTTTCAGCAAGTTTCGTTCCACTAATGAACGGCAAAGCGCCGCTAATATTTTATCAGGGTGACGGATCCAGTTTTTGATAGTGGCCATCACATCATGATCATCAAGACGGCAAAAAGTTTCTAAATGCTGCTCAATGGGAGTGTGGGTGTTGAAGTTTTGTAAAAAAAAGTTCAGCTCATCGGAGGCCGCACTCACAGTTTGGCCTGCAGCAATCAGTTCTTTGGCCCTACGGATAATATTTACGAGCATCATTTCCGCACTCAGCACTGTTTTGTGCAGGTACACCTGCCAGTACATCAGGCGGCGGGACACTAAAAATTTTTCTATGGAGTAAATAGCTTTTTCTTCCACTACCAGGTTACCGTCTTTTACCGTCAGCATTTTAAGGATGCGGTCATAACCGATTACCCCTTCTGCGACACCGGTAAAAAAACTATCCCTGTTCAGGTAATCCATCCTGTCCACATCTAATTGTCCGGATATTAACTGGTATAAAAACTTCTTAGGATGTTTATTGGTAAAAATCTCAATTGCAGTTTGTAGTTGTCCTCCCAATTCTTTATTCAGTTGCTGCATCAGCAAAATGGAAATAGTTTCATGGTTCACATTTTTCACCAATTCATTTTCCAGTGCATGAGAGAACGGCCCGTGGCCGATATCGTGAAGCAGTATAGCAATTTTTGCCCCCAATTCTTCTTCGGCGGTTATTTCAACTCCTTTGCTCTTCAATTCGCTCAATGCTGTGCACATTAAATGGTAGGCTCCGAGAGAATGATGCAGCCGGGAATGAACAGCCCCGGGATATACCAAATGGGCAAATGCCATCTGGTGGATATTGCGCAACCGCTGATAAACAGGATGTGAAATTATTTGCAGGATCAACGGGTGGCCAATGGTAATAAAACCATATACCGGGTCGTTGATGATTTTGCGGACAGTCGGCATTGTTGCTTTTTTGTTAAAGGCCCTGAAAGGGCAGGCGGCAAAAGTACAAAGGGAGAGTTTAATAAGCTATTTTTACTCTCCCCGTAACTTCACGGATAAATCAGTTTAAACTATCAGAATGGCAGTAGCAAAAATTATCTGGGTTGATGACGAAATTGAAAGCCTCCAATCACAAAAAATGTTTTTGGAGAATAAAGGGTATGAAGTGCAAACTTTTACTAATGGTTTTGATGCGATAGATTATGTAAAAGAAAACCCGGTGGATGTGGTGCTGATTGATGAAAGTATGCCAGGCATTACAGGCCTGGAAACACTGGCAAAAATCAAAGAGATCAACCAATCGTTGCCAGTGGTACTCATAACAAAAAATGAAACCGAAAACCTGATGGATGACGCCATCGGTTCGCAGATAAGTGATTACCTGATCAAACCCGTTAACCCCAACCAGGTGTGGCTGAGTTTGAAAAAAATAATTGATAACAGGAGACTGGTGGCAGAAAAAACAACAACAGCTTACCAGCAGCAGTTTCGCCATTTATTTACTGCATTAAACAGTAATCCTGATTACAACGAGTGGATGGATATCTACAAAAAATTAGTGTATTGGGAGCTGGAAATGGAAAAAAGTGATAGTCCGGAGATGCAGGAAATATTACAAAATCAGAAAAGTGAGGCCAATACCGAATTTTTCAAGTTTATTTCAAGGAATTATATCAATTGGGCAGGCCCAAAGAGTACAGAAGGCCCTGTGATGAGCCATTCGCTGATGAAGTTTAAAGTATTGCCTCATTTGGAAAAAGGAACACCGTTATTTTTTATATTAATTGATAACCTCCGTTTTGATCAATGGAAAGCTATTCAGCCTATCTTTTCAGAGAGCTTCCGGATTTTAGAGGAAGATAGTTTTTACAGCATTCTTCCCACAGCAACCCAATATTGCCGCAATGCCATTTTTGCCGGGCTGATGCCGGTAGATATTGAAAAACAATTCCCGTTGCAATGGAAAAATGATGAAGAAGAGGGCGGAAAGAACCTGCATGAGGAAGAATTTTTCCGGGCACAACTGAAAAGGTTGGGAAAAAATGATTTAAAGGTTTCTTATACCAAAGTGGTGAATAACCAGGCTGGCCTCGATTTGGTGAATAATATTCACAACCTGCTAAATAATGATTTGAATGTGATTGTTTACAACTTTGTAGATATGCTGAGCCATGCAAGAACGGAAATGGAAGTACTGAAAGAATTGGCCAGCGATGAAATAAGCTACCGGAGCATCACCACATCCTGGTTCGAACATTCGCCGCTGCACCAGGCATTGAAAAAAATTGCAGAAAAAAATATAAGAATTGTATTAGCTACTGATCATGGCAGCGTAAGGGTGAAAACGCCATATAAAGTAGTGGGGGATAAACAAACTACTACTAACCTCCGCTATAAACATGGTCGCAACCTGAATTATGAGCCCAAAGAAGTATTGGCTTTCCGTGACCCGAGGGAGGCAGGGTTGCCCGTGCCTACTATTAATTCGTCATTCATATTTGCCAAAGAAGACAGTTTTCTATGCTATCCGAATAACTACAATTACTATGTGAATTATTACCGCAACACTTTCCAGCATGGTGGTGTAAGCCTGGAGGAAATGATAGTGCCGGTGATAAAGATGCAGAGTAAATAATTGTATCGTCAATAGTGAATGGGTTGTGGAAAATAACAAGCCCCCAAAATTATTTAAGCCAATCGGAAATTTTACATTTGCATGATTAATTCACAATTGATTATTCAACATTCACGATGAAATACACTCAATCCTCCCTCGATAAATTAGAAGCCATCCCTGAAGAAGCCGGGTATGTGCTGCGCTATGAAAGAGGTACATTTCAAAGCGGCTATTGCATCCTGGAAGAAAGGAAAGTAGTGGTGCTGAATAAGTTTTTGCAAACAGAAGGCCGTATCAATACATTATTAGACCTGATTCCGCAGTTGGAAATAAATGCTGAAATATTGACAGAAGGGTCAAAGAAACTTTACACAGACATTCTCTCCAAATTAGAAACCGAGGAAAAATAACCGGCCAAACTGGCTACTAAGTACTTCTTACTTTATTCCCGGTAGCTATCGGCGTCGTACATTTGCTCTGTGTCATATCCCCCGATCAAAATAACATTTCTCGGCAGCGGCACCAGCGGTGGTGTGCCTATGATTGGCTGTGAATGTGAAGTGTGCACTTCCACTGATAAAAAAGATAAACGCCTCCGGTCAAGTATCCTTGTTCAATCGGCCAAAACAACACTCGTGGTAGATACCGGCCCGGACTTTCGTTACCAGATGCTGCGAAAAAAAGTAAAACACCTGGATGGGGTTGTTTTCACTCATCCGCACAAAGACCACCTGGCCGGACTGGATGATGTAAAGGCATTTAATTTCCATGCCAGGAAACCGATGGATCTCTACGCCAATTCATTAACTGAAGAAGCATTACGCAGGGATTTTTATTATGCTTTTACCGATACCAAATATCCCGGCATCCCGGAACTCGCTTTAAATACTATTACACCCGAACCTTTTGTGGTCGGCGATATACCGGTAATTCCCATTTTGGTGTGGCATTTAAAAATGCCGGTGCTGGGTTTCAGGTTCGGCAAGTTTACTTACATCACCGATGCCAATAAGATTGATGAACCTGAAAAAGATAAAATAAGGGGTAGCGAAGTACTGGTACTGAATGCCCTCAGAAAACAAAAACATATTTCCCATTTTACCCTTGATGAAGCTATCGGGCTTGTGGAAGAACTGAAAGTACCCGCCGCTTATTTCACCCATATTTCTCACCAACTGGGCCGCCATGCAGAGATTGAAGCCGAACTTCCGGATGGAATTCACCTGGCTTATGATAGACTGGAACTTGAGTTTAAATGAGATAAGGCCTGTTCAAAAATTTATTGGGCTAACACCTGTTAGGTTCAAATAAAATTCCTTTACCTTGCAGCCGCCTTTAATGATTGCCTTGTAGTGAGCTTGTCGAACTACGATTGCTTGCCTCATTTGAAGGCCCAAGACTGTGCCACCCCTTAATTTGGAGTGGCACAGTTATTAAAGAAATAAGCAACGAAATAATTGTTATGAATTTTCATTCTGCCGAACTCACTTTACAGGTAGCACAAACCACAAGGGACTTTGCACAGCAATATATCAAACCACATGTAATGGAGTGGGATGAAAGCCAGGAATTCCCGGTTCATATTTTTAAAGAAATGGGAAGGCTTGGATTGATGGGTGTGCTGGTGCCGCAAGAATACGGGGGAGCCGGGCTTTCTTATTTTGAATATAAAACGGTAATTGAAGAAATAGCCAAAATTTGTGGTTCCATTGGATTAAGTGTGGCAGCACATAATTCACTTTGCACTGGTCATATCCTGGCATATGCCAGTGAAGAGCAAAAGAAAAAATGGCTGCCCAAATTAGCCACCGCCGAATGGATAGGAGCCTGGGGATTGACTGAAGCCAACACCGGCAGTGATGCTGGTAATATGAAATGCACTGCGGTGAAAGACGGAAACGACTGGGTGATTAACGGTACCAAGAATTGGATCACTCATGGAAAGAGTGGCGATATTGCCGTTATTATTTGCAGAACAGGCGAACCAAGAACAAAAAATAACTCAACGGCTTTTGTGGTAGAAAGAGGAGCCAGGGGCTTTAGTGCGGGTAAAAAAGAAAACAAACTCGGTATGCGGGCCAGCGAAACCACTGAAATGGTTTTTGATAGTTGCCGCATACCAGATGCTAACCGTTTAGGAGAAGTGGGAGATGGTTTTAAACAAGCGATGAAAGTATTGGATGGCGGAAGAATTTCTATTGCATCATTATCATTGGGCATCGCCAAAGGAGCTTATGAAGCAGCTTTGAAATATTCCCAGGAGCGGCACCAGTTTGACCAGCCTATTTCCAATTTCCAGGGCATCTCCTTTAAGCTGGCAGATATGGCCACTGAAATAATGGCAGCTGACCTCCTCACCTTACAGGCCTGCGACCTGAAAGAAAGAAAATTGCCAATGACCAAAGAAGCTGCTATGGCAAAATATTACGCCAGTGAAGTAGCGGTTCGTACTGCTAACGATGCCGTACAGATTTTTGGCGGCTATGGATACACCAAAGATTTTCCGGTAGAGAAATTTTACCGGGATGCGAAGCTGTGTACAATTGGGGAAGGGACGAGTGAGATACAGAAACTGGTTATTTCGAGAGAGGTGCTGAAGAATTAATACTAACAGAGTACGATAAGATTAAATCCTCCTGCTAAGCAGGATTTTTATCTTACTTCCTGCATCTCCACCAATTTTCTGTAAAAACCATTTTGCGCCAGCAATTCCTCATGATTACCTCTTTCCACAATCTTTCCTTTTTGTAAAACAATTATTTCATCTGCATGGCGTATGGTAGAGAGGCGATGGGCAATTACAATACTGGTTCGGTTCTGCATCATATTGTTAATAGCATCCTGTACTAATCGTTCACTTTCAGTATCGAGAGAAGAAGTGGCTTCGTCCAGAATAAGAATTGGAGGATTCTTTAAAACAGCTCTTGCAATGGTTAACCGTTGCTTTTCGCCACCACTAAGTTTGCTGCCCCTGTCCCCGGTATTACTTTTATAACCACCTTCTTTTTTAATAATAAAATTGTGGGCGTTGGCAATTTTTGCTGCTTCAACGATTTGCTCATCAGTAGCCTCCTGGTCTCCTAAGGCAATATTGTTGGCAATTGTATCATTGAATAATATCGGTTCCTGCGTTACAATACTCATCAGGCTGCGGACAGAGTGCAATGAATAGTCTTTAATATTTACCCCGTCTATCAATACTTCGCCACCTGTTACATCGTGAAATCTCGGAACCAAATCCGCCAGGGTTGATTTGCCGGCACCGGATGAACCCACAAGAGCAATTGTTTTTCCTTTGGCCACTGTAAAATTGATATTGTCGAGGATTACTGCATCATCGTATGCAAAGCTTACATTCCTGAATTCTATGGCAGAAGTAAAAGAATGTAGCTGTTTCCCATTGGGGTTGTCATCTACAGTAATGGGTGTTTTCAGTATTTCTTCAATGCGTTTGATGGCAGCCCCGCCTTTCCGCATGTTGCTGAAAGAAGTGGAAAGCGCTTTTACCGGATTGATGATGTTATAAAACAAGGCCAGATATGCCAAAAAGGTGGAAGGAGCAAGCGGAATTTTTTTTCCAAGTACCAATTGCCCGCCAAACCATAGAATTCCTACAAATACAAGTACACCCAGCACTTCTGAGACCGGTGAGGCCATATCCCGGCGTCTGCTGATCTTATTTTTTGCCGTCAATAATTCGTTATTGGTTTTTTCAAATCTTGATCTGAGCAGGGATTCAATATTAAATGCTTTGATTACCCGGAGGCCATTTAATGTTTCGTCCATAATGGATAATGATTCACCATTTTTAATGGCGGCCTCATTAGAATGTCTTTTTAGCGACCTGGAAATGCGGCCAAGAATGAATCCTATAACCGGAATGCAGATCAATATTGCAGTGGTTAGTTGCGGACTGATATAAAATAGTACAGCGAAATTTATGATAATGGTTAGCGGGTCTCTGATCCATCCTTCCAAAGCGCCTACAAGGGAGCCTTCTACTTCTCCCACATCATTAGTGCTGCGGCTAATGAGGTCGCCCTTCTTTTGTTCCGTAAAATAACCGATCGGCAACTGTAATATCTTATGGTATATCTCTGTGCGAAGATGATTTACGATCTTATTCTTTAACGGGTTCAGTATGTAAAATGAGAGGTAAACAAATAAATTTTTTAAAAGAATTGAGATCACAATGATCACACATATTAATGCAAGTGCCCCCACTGTTGTTAAATTTCCTGCCTGATTTAACATCAGGTTTCGCAGCGCTTCCATGGCGGGGTTATCTATGCTTTTGCTGAGACCACTGCTATCGCCATTAAAAATCAGGTCGAAGAAAGGAGCCAGCATACCAAATGAAACAATGCCGAAGACAATGGAGAGAATTATGCAGAGGAAATAAAGTGCAATGCTGCCTTTATAATTTTTTAAATAACTAAAAATCCGGGAGTATTTCCTCATTGATGTATAAATAGCTTAAACGAAGCAAAGTAACTAATTTTACACCGAATCTAATTGTTAACTCATGGAAGAAGGAAAAAGACAGAAACAAATAGCCGGGCTGTTGAATGAAGAGATGAATATCATCTTTCAACGGCTGGGACTAGGCATGATTGATGGGGGAATGGTATCCATTTCATCGGTAAAAGTGACCCCCGACCTGCTGGAAGCACGGTTTTACCTGAGTTTTTTCCAGGTAAAGGATGTAAAAGCCACCCTGCAAAAAATTGAAGACCGCCATCATGAAATAAAAAAAGAGCTGGCGGCAAAAGTAAGGCACCAGCTCCGCAGCATACCGGTATTAAAATTCTTTCAGGATGATACGCTGGATCATGTGTTTAAAATGGAAGAGGTTTTTAAAAAGATAGAAGAGGAGAAGAAAGGCAAGCCTCAATAAGCATTTTCCTGATTAACTAATCAACAAATTAACCAATACCTTGCATTTCCTTTTTGCCTGGCGTTATTTTAAAGCAAAAAAATCTACCAATGCGATTAATGTCATTGCCTGGATAAGTATTGCTGCTATTATCATCGGTACTACAGCTTTGATTTTGGTATTAAGTGTGTTTAACGGGTTTGAAGGGCTGGTCAAATCTTTATATTCTTCTTTTTATACTGACCTGAAGATTTCTCCTGCATCAGGAAAAGTAATGACCATTACTAAGGAACAATTACAAAAAATAAAAGATCTCAGCGGAATTAAAAACTATTCGCTGGTGGTAGAAGAAAAGGCATTGGTAAAAAACGGTGATTACCAGTCTGTAGTTTATTTAAAAGGTGTGGATGAAAACTACCGCTACGTTTCAGGTGTAGCAGATAATTTAGTGAATGGCACCTATGATCTTGGCAACGAAGAAATTCCCAAATTGATACTGGGCGCTGGAGTAGAGGGGGCGTTGGGCATCCAGGCCGACAGAAATATTTTTACACTGAAAATTCATTTGCCCCGGAAAACTGAAACGGAGCAATTTGATGAGATCAATGGCATCAGTAATGATACCATCCGTACTTCAGCAGCCTTTCGTATTCAGCAGGATTTTGATAATAAATATGGTATCACCAATATTGATTTTGTAAAAAAATCATTGAGGCTTGGAGAAAATGAATACACAGCAGCGGAGATTGCATTGAAAGACCCTTCGGGAGTAAGCGATATAAAAAAGGAATTGAAACGAATTTTTGGGGACGCTTACCTGGTGCAGAATAAATATGAACAGAACCGCAGCCTTTATTCAATTATGAATGTGGAAAGATGGGTTATCTATGGTGTGCTATGCCTGATTTTGGTTGTTGCGGCATTTAACATGATTGGTGCATTGACGATGCTGGTGCTTGAAAAACAAAAAGACATCAGTGTACTTCATGCACTGGGGGGCAATAAAAACTTTATCCAGCGCATCTTTTTGAGTGAAGGGATGTTGCTGGCCTTAATTGGCGGCGGCATTGGCATGTTACTGGCACTGCTGATTGCCTGGTTGCAGATACAATTTCATTTAATTCCATTAGCCGGGGGCTCTTTTTTAATTAACTATTTTCCAGTCAAACTTCGCCTGATGGACTTTCTGCTGGTGGGGGGTACCGTTTTCGTTATTGCATTGATTGCATCATGGCTGCCATCAAGAAAGGCAGCAGCGCAGGAATTTTCGTTGCGGAGTGAATAGAACCAGGATTTACAGGATTAGAAAAGATTATTGTGGAAATGGATACTCCTTTAATGTTGAAAGAATGTTTCAGGCAAGAAAATTTTTCCTGATTTCCTTTTAACCCGGAAAAATCCTGTAAATCGTGGTTCTTAATAATCCCCCAGCGTTTCCGGTAACTGTGCCAATGCTTTAGCCAGTTGCTCATCATTTGGTGCTATGCCGTGCCATTCATGGGTGCCTTCCATAAAATCAACTCCTTTGCCCATTGCCGTATGCATCATAATGCCAATAGGTTTATCCTGGCCAGCTAATGATGTAGCTTTTTCCAGCGTAGCCACGACATCAATCATATCGTTGCCATTCATTTCCAAAGTGGTCCAGCCGAATGCGTCAAATTTCTGGCGGATATTCCCCAGCCCCATCACTTTATCAGTAGGGCCGTCAATTTGTTGGCCATTCCAGTCAATTGTAGAAATAAGATTGTTCACTTTATGATGAGCTGCAAACATCACTGCTTCCCAAATTTGTCCCTCATCCAGTTCTCCATCACCATGAAGCGAAAAAATAAGATTTTTTTTGCCGTTTAATTTTTTGGTTAATGCTGCGCCGATGGCCACACTCATTCCCTGTCCCAATGAACCGGAAGCAATACGGACACCGGGTAAATGTTCATGTGTGGCAGGATGACCCTGCAGCCTCGAATTTAGTTTACGGAATGTAGCCAGTTCTTTTACATCGAAATAACCCGAACGGGCAAGGGTAGAATAAAATGCCGGTGATATATGACCGTTGGATAGTATAAATACGTCTTCATCCTCAGCATCCATATTAAATGAAGGGTTATGCTTCATCACTTTGAAATATAAGGCAGTTAAAAAATCGGTACAACCCAACGACCCACCGGGGTGGCCACTGCTGGCACCATGCACCATTCGTACAATGTCGCGGCGTATTTGTGTGGCAATTGAAGTAAGTTCAGGCATAAAAATTATGTAATAGTTAAACTTTTTATATCTTGCAGGTTCAAATCTCTGATTAGTGGCGCAAAAATGCAATCTTTTTTGATACAAAAGCCACTTGATTTATCAATCTTGTAATAAATTCAAATCATCCTGCGGTTTACAGAGAATTAATGTTACCGTGTGTTAATTAATGTAAGCCTAAATTGAAAATTATCAGGTTTGGGTCTATTTTTGTACCATTATTAAAAGCTGCTTAGATGCTTGATGTTTTATTGACAGCCTCGGTTTCATTTATCATTACTTTCCTGGCTATTCCTGTGATTTTACAGGTTGCAGAGAAGAAAAAATTATTTGATATTCCTGATGAAAGAAAAGTCCATACCCGGCTTGTCGCATCTTTGGGTGGCATAGGTATTTTCGCCGGCTTCATTCTGGCCTCCCTTCTGTCAATCCAGGGTCAGTTTAACTACGAATTCCAGTACTTTTTTGCAGCGGCTATTGTAATTTTTTTCCTTGGCCTGAAAGACGACCTGATGGTATTATCCGCCACCAAAAAATTTATTGGCCAGATAATAGCCGCATCTATCCTTATTCACCTGGGCGGTATCCGGCTGGACAGTATGTATGGTTTGTTTGGCTTTGAGCAGGTTTCAGAGGGCTTTGGTCTGGCATTATCTTACCTGACCATAATAGTGGTTATTAACTCTTTTAACCTTATTGACGGAGTTGATGGCCTTGCAGCCAGTCTTGGCATTCTAAGTATGCTGGTTTTTGGGTCGTATTTTTTTGCAGTGAATATGCAGGCTTATGCTTTACTCTCGTTTTCATTGGCCGGCAGCCTTGGGGCGTTTATCATATTTAATTATCATCCCGCCAAAATATTCATGGGCGATTCCGGTTCGCTGATGATTGGACTTGTGAATTCAATACTTGTTATCAAATTTATTAATATAGCTCATGACCCTTCAGTAGCCATACCGCTTACTTCTTCTGTTGCTATTGGGTTTGCAGTACTTATCGTGCCATTGCTTGATACACTCCGTGTATTTAGTGTCCGCATTTTTAAAGGGAAGTCACCTTTTACCCCTGATCGTAACCATGTGCATCATCTGTTTCTTGACAGAGGGCTGAGCCATGCTGCTGTAACAGTTACCTGCGTGGGAATTAATATCGGATTTATTTTGCTGGCCTGGTTTGGAAGATCTCTGGGCACTACACTATTGCTTTCCATCATGCTTTTTCTGGCCTTTTCGGGACTGGGCCTGTTATATTATTATCGCCGACACCGCACTATGATTATAGCTAAAAACAAAGGCGGGGTTACTGAACTAAAAACCACTTCAAAAGTGGTGACGCTGACAAAAGAAGCACAGGCGGCAGAAAAAAATTAATATCATTCTAATTTGTAAATAGCCCCGGTAAGAATCGGGGCTTTTTTTTGAATACTGCTGTTTCATTAAATTTGCCGTCCGGGTAACGTGGAATTGTCCGGGAACTATAACTAAATTAAAATACTATGGCAGAAGATACTGAATCAATTATTACAGTGGCTGATGACCACATGAATAAAGCAATTAATCACCTCGAAGCCGAATTGATTAAGATAAGGGCCGGAAAAGCTAACCCGCAGATGCTGGATGGCATACAGGTAGATTATTATGGTTCGCCTATGCCCATCAACCAAATTGCGAATATCAATGTAATGGATGCCCGGACACTCAGTATTCAGCCCTGGGAAAAAAATATGCTGCAACCAATTGAACGGGCCATTATTGCTGCTAATATTGGCATCAACCCACAAAACGATGGTAATTTTATTCGGTTGTTTTTACCCCCTCTGACAGAGGAGCGAAGAAAAGAATTAGTAAAAAGATGCCAGGGAGAAGGAGAACATTCTAAGGTGGCTATCCGTAATATCCGCAGGGATGCCATTGAACACATCAAAAGGTTGGAAAAAAATGGATTGAGTGAAGATGCGGCTAAGGATGCAGAAGCAGATGTGCAGCAGGTAACGGACAAATATACCGCAGCCGTTGAAAAACACCTGGCATTAAAAGAAAAAGAGATAATGTCTGTATAGGTACTGCCCCGGAATTAGTGATTGGGGGTTTGGAATCAGGTACTGCACATGGTGATTTATAACAGTTTACTGATTACATTCCTGGTATACAAATCCCATTATAACCGTAAGCTGCAATTGATTCCAAATTACTAATTCTTTTCCTCTCTCTCAGGTCTGTTGGCCAGATAAACTCCCACGAGAATAATGCCCAGGCAAACAGGTTTTACCCAGGTTATTTTTTCTCCGTCAATAAATCCCCAAAATAAAGCGATAAAAGGAATACCGTAGGTAACTAATGAGGCAAATAAAATTCCTGCTTTTTGTACCAATATGTAGAATAATGCCGTGGCAATGGCACTGCCGGCTACACCCAAAGCCACTGACTCCAGTACTGATTTTCTAACTACTGTATCATTAAAATTCACTTGAAAAAAACCTTGCTGCAAGAGAATAATTCCGGCAGGGATTGTCATAAAGGCCAGAGAAACCGTAGCGACATGAATGGGGTTTAGCCCCTTTAAATAATGTCCTACCATATTTACATTAATGCCATAGAGAAAAGTTGCCAATACTATAAGTAAAGTATAGCCCAGGTTATCAAAACTGATACTTTTATTATTTAATAACAGTGGTAATGCCGTAAGTAAAACCAATCCAAGGAAGCCTGTAAGTACCCCAAGAATTTTCTGGCTTTTGATTTTATCCTTAAAAAAGAAAATACCGATTACAACCACACAAATCGGTGTGAGTGAATTTAGGATACCTGCCAGCGAACTGTCAAGCTTTGTAATAGCTTCCGCAAATAAAAAGGCTGGCAGTAAATTACCAAAGATGGCACTGAGAATTACAAAACCCAGTTTGTTTTTGGGAATTTTTGAAAAATGAAAAAAAGCAAAAGGAACAAAGACCAGGCCGGCAGAGAAAATACGGAGTGCGGCAATTTGGGAAGCCGATAAACCAAACTGGCTATCATGCATCAGTTTAAAGGAACTGCCCCAGATAATACAAAGAATGATAAAAATTGACCAACTGATAAACTTATTACTCATAAAGAGGCGCAAAGGTCATGAAACGAAATCACACCACGGCAATTTTTTTTACCTGATATTCCGGCGCCCCGGCGATTGAGACGAAGTAGTATATTGCGGTATTATTTTCAATTTATTTTTTATGGCGCCAGTTAAATTAAGCGAAATCTCTGCCCGGGCTCCTAAAGGCCCTGATAAAGCTGAAATAAAAAAGAAAACGGAAGCAATGCTGGAGGAACTGGATGAATTGCAGAACCTCCTTTTTGCTGAAGGCAAACATTCAGTGCTGGTAGTGATACAGGGCATGGATGGTAGCGGCAAGGATGGGGTAATAAGAAATGTGCTTGGCAATATGAATCCGCAGGGAGTAACAGTGAAGTCATACAAAGCCCCGACAGCAGAGGAGTTGTCACATGATTTTTTATGGCGAATCCATCATCATACACCGGCAAAAGGAATGATACAGGTGTTTAACCGGTCGCATTATGAGGATATTTTAGTTACACGGGTACATAAGTGGTGTGACGACGAAACGGCTAAGAAAAGAATGAAGGCTATTAATGATTTTGAACAATTGCTGCAGGAGCATAATAATACGCATATCCTGAAATTCTACCTGCATATTTCACCGGAAGAACAGCATGAAAGGCTGAGTGAAAGAATGAAAGATCCGGCTAAGATGTGGAAATACAACGAAAAGGATTTTGAAGAAGCCAAACTCTGGGATATTTATATGCAGGTATATGATGATTGTTTTAATAACTGCAATAATCCTGCATGGACAATTGTGCCTGCAGATCAGAACTGGTACAAAGAATACATTATTGCTTCAAAGCTCCTTGATTTGCTAAAGAGCCTTAATATGCAGTTTCCCGGCTTGAAAAAATAATAGGGTTAAAGACAGAAAATGCCTGCTCATCAAATAATGTGATGCAGTTGTCGGGAAATAAGTAAGTTCGGCCTTTATTATTCAAACACACTAAAACTTCTTTGTATGGGAATGATTAAAGAATTCAAAGATTTTGCGATGAAGGGCAACATTGTCGATCTGGCAGTTGCTGTAATCATTGGCGGTGCATTCGGAAAAATAGTTACGGCTCTAACGGACAGTATTATTATGCCAGTCATTGCTATGATAATGGGCAAAGGCGGAATGTCAGAAGTTAGCTTTATGGTTGGAAAAACCGTTTTTCCTGTAGGTGTTTTCATCCAGGCAGTGATTGACTTTATCTTAATTGCTTTTGTATTGTTCTTAATTATCAAAGCAATGAATTCAATGAAGAAAAAAGAGGAGGTAGCCCCGGCAGCTACCCCGGAAGACATTACTCTATTGCGGGAAATCAGGGATGCATTAAAGAAATAATAGTGGAAAACAGAGGCGGATCGTCAATGCCAATTTCCCTTACTTTTGTAAAGTCCTGTTTAGATAACAGGACTTTATTTTTCTTTCATCAACCAATTTGAAGTGAATAACACATCGTACCAGATAAAATTGCCCCAGTTTGAAGGCCCTTTTGACCTGTTGCTTTTCTTTATTGAAAGAGACGAGCTGGATATCTATAATATTTCTATCACTAATGTCATTAATGACTTTCTCGAATACATCCACCAGAGCGAAGAACTCAATATTGAGCTGAGCAGTGAGTTTATCCTGTTCATTTCCACCCTTATGCGGATAAAGGCAAAGATGCTGCTGCCAAGAAAAGAACTGGATGCACAGGGCAATGAAATTGATCCCCGCCAGGAACTTGTCAATAAAATACTGGAGTACAAACGATTCAAGGAGGCTTCTGCACAAATGGCCGAAATGGAAGCCCTGCGGATGCTGATGGTGAAGAGGGGAAATATTCAGCGGGAATTATCGCAGATTGGTGAGGAAGACAGTGAGGGAACAGAGATACAAAACATAACATTGTTCAAATTGATGCGGGCCTTTGAGAGGGCCATGCAGAAGTACAGCGACCGGATCAACAAGCCGGTGCATACTGTGGTGCAATATAACTATACGATGGAAGGCAGCCGTGACCTGATGCTGACACAGGCAAGAGAGCATAGGACAATGTCATTTGAAAAAATATTTGATACCTGTGAGAACAGGGTTCATGCCATATTCCTTTTTCTTTCGCTGCTGGAACTCGTACAGCAGAAATTTTTGAAAATTATTATTGGAGAAGGGAAAAATAATTTTATCATTGAATACAATGAGCCGGAGAACCGGCTCGTCGAAATGGAAGAAATTAATCAACCACAATAAAAAAGTATAACAATGAAAAGGTCAGCAACTGCAAACTGGAAAGGAACGGGCAAAGAAGGGACTGGTAAACTTACAACGCAATCTGGGGTGGTGAAAAATAAAAAATATGATTTCAGGAGCCGTTTTGATGACGGCACATTTACAAACCCGGAAGAACTGGTAGCTGCGGCACATGCAGGCTGTTTTTCCATGAAACTTAGTTTCGTTTTAGGTGCCGCCGGTTTTACACCAAGAAAAATTGAAACTACCTGCTCGATCACATTAGAGAACGGGGCCATTACCCAAAGCCACCTGGAAGTGAAAGCAAAAGTGCCAAGAATGAAGGCAGAAAAATTTGCAGAATGTGCTGCTGAAGCAAAGGAGAATTGCCCGGTTAGCAAATTGCTGAACACTAATATTACTTTGGAGGCATCACTGGCTTAAAGGCACTGACATAATATCAGCGATGTTTTAGATAATAATTTAAAGCAGGTAATCAATGTGATTACCTGCTTTTTTTTTCATTACTGGCAAGGCGAACCTGTAAACGACAAAAGCCATCCTGGTTTACCCCGGATGGCTTTTTGCATTTTCAAAGCAGTTGGTGTGGCTAAATATTCACTTTCTTTTTTGAATTTTCGGTTTAATGGTAAAAGGCTTTTGATCAGAAATGTGTTCTAAAAGGTATCTGTACCTGCATATTTAGTCTTAGTGTAAATCTAAGCCGGGGTGCGAGTAAAATTTATATTATTTTTAATAAAAATTTGGTAAGAGAATAGACAAATTTTTTTTTATTTCATTGTAATTATGTTGTTATCAATTATTTAGACTATTTTAAATTATATAAATATTTGTATGGGAAGAAGGCAATTTTCGTAAAAGAATTTATAAAAAAGATACACAAAACATTAGCTCAAAACGAAAGACTATGAATATAGCATCATTGGTTTTATGGCAGTTAATACAAAGCATGACCCGTAATGAAAAGCTATTTTTTAAAAGAAAATATGCTGGGGCAGAAGGAGTGAAAACCCCTTTGTACAAAAAATTATTTGATGTTATAGCCGGACAAAAAAAATATAGTGAGGAAACCATCATTAAAAAACTGGCTCCGGCAATTACAAAAAAGAATATAGCTTTTCAAAAACACTACTTACATAACCAGCTCAACGAATGCCTGATTGAATATAATAACCGGGGTAGTGCAGAACAGGAAATTTATAAGAGCATCCAGCTGATACGCATCAACCGGAAAAAGGGACTGCTCAACGAGGCATTGATATTGTGGGAAAAAACAATTCGTAAAGCGAGAAAGGTTGAACTATTTTCTATGAGCCAGTTGCTGAAAAAGGAGTTCGAAAAAATGATTCTCTTTAGCAGTGGACAGGTAAAATATGATGATTTACATACTTTGTTCAGATCTAATATCATGACCTATGATGAATATGCAGAGATGATTACCCTTAGGGATTTATACGCCGAGATATTAATGCTGAGGAGAAAAGCCCACTTTGATTTTGACGATGAATTGAAAAATACAATAAGCCTGTTATTGCAGAAAATTGATAATAAAAAACAGGGTTTGCAAAGCCGGTCATTCTGGTACAGGCATTATACCCGGATGTGCCATGCTACATTACATTATTTATCACATGACACTGATTTTTTTCTTCCATTAATACAGGATGCAGTTAAGGATTGGTGGGAGCATAAAGATTTTATTAAAACAGACACAGAGCACTATATCGAATTGTTATATATGGTAAACTATGCCGGAATAATGCATAGGGCTTATGATTATGTTGAATTTGTTTTTAATCACAAAGCCAATGGATTGATAGATGATGAGGCGCAAAAAGCCAACTTTGAAGCTGTAAAATACCTGGCACTGAATAAGGTGTATAATAAAACTGCACGTTACGGGGAAGTGGTAAAATTGGCAGAAAATATGAAAGCGAAATATACCAGGTGGGAACCGCTGTTGAGTGCTGAGCTGAACCGATCAGTGTGCTTCTCGCTTGGTATTGCCTCCTTTGTTCTGGATAGTTATACTGAATCGTTGCAGTTTATTAAAAGGGGGGTGACATATTTCAAAGATGGCACCAGGGAAGAGCAGTATATTTTTGCAAATCTTTTCTTATTGCTGATTTCTTATAATATGAATAATACTAAGTTGTTTGATGCACAGTATAAATCTACCTACACTTATTTTTACAGAAAAGCCCGTCCGGCTGGCTCATCCGGGCCGGGAAAAATACTTTCTTTTGAAAAGACGCTGATGCACTGTTTTCACGACACTTTTTACCTTACTTCATACAGGGAAAAATCAAGTTTATTTCAAAAAGCGGTGGATGAACTTGAATTAAACAGGGATAGTGAGGTTCAAAAACAGACTTTTAATATTTTTAACTTTCATGGGTGGCTTCTCAGCCAGGTGCAACGAATTTCCTATAAAGAATACGTACTTAAGAAATATACCGAAGAAAGTACCGGAACAAAAAAATCATTGATTTCAGTATAATAGAATTTCAACTAATCATAAATCCAGAGGAGCATTGGTTCTTTGGAATTGTTGATAATGTCTTTTAATTGTTGGAGCATACCGGGTGAAACAGTCGGACACCCGTTACTCTGACAAATCTCATCAGTCACTTCCGTTTCCGGGATACAAGTGTGTGAATGCAGTACCACAGTTCTTTCAAAGGCATTATTATTACTGCTGTCAAGCCCATGCAGTTTGTAGGAGTAGCCAAATTTGCCTGAGTAAAGGTTGCCAATTTTGTATTTGCCAAGAGAAGTGCAGCCACTACCAACCACGTTGCTGTATCTTCTGCCTTTCAGCCAGTATTCGAAACAATTTCCATGGGCCACAAGACCTGTTGCCTGTAGTGTATCTTTTATTAAGTCATAGATAAAGAAACGATTTTGCCCGGAGGGAAGGCTCATATCTATAAAGAAGCAGGCGGTTGCATTATAACCTTTTCGTTGTACAAACAGTTTCGCTGCTGTGACTTTTTGCTCCAGCTTTTCAAGAGTGCTGTTTGTAACCGTACGGGCAATTTGTTTTTTTGGACCATGAAGGGCTACTTTTCCTTTCAAGGCTTTGGTATGTGAAAACAAGGCAAGGGCAATAATGGCAATACCGCAGAGCAGCAGCAGGCGAATGATTTTCATGTAACAGTGGTTTGAATAAGTGATGAGACACTTACTCAACGAAAATCCATATTAATAATTATTGAAAATGCCGTTAAAGCTTTCTAAAAATAAATCAGAGACGCCAACCAACATAGAACTGTACCACATTGTTCTTTGCATCTATTCCAGGAATAAAGTTGGGCCTCGTTCCACCCACACTTACATCATTTAAACTTACATTAATTCTGCCACCGATAAAAAGTCCCATGAACGGATATATTTCTGCACCTGCAGCTAATCCATAATCAAAGCGGTTGAAATAATCAAAAAGGCTGCCACTGCTGCTTCCTGTACTATCCACTTTTGCATTTAATAAGAAGGCTGCCTGCCCGCCAACATGCAATTGAAATTTTTTGGTAAAATTAAGAGTGATCAGCTGCGGCAATAACAGGTAATCAAGATTTACATTTCCCGTGTTTGTATTGGTTTTATAATCATAACCCTGGCGGGAAAGAATTATTTCAGAGCGAAATCCAAGGGTTTTTTTAGGTTTTGGAGAAATGTATCCGCCTATCATATAGCCCGTATGGTTGCCGGCTTTTATGGCTGATGCATTGGTAATGTTGGCAAAATTGAGTCCTCCTTTTACCCCGATACTGATTTGTGCATTGATAATGCCAGATATAAACAATGCAAAGAAAAAAATGCTTCTTTTCATAGAAATTTTTCCAAAAGGTACAAATTTTTATATAGCTGGTAAAAAACAGGGGAATAATATTCAACTATGGCATAATTCAGTAACCGGTTTGAATATTACCCAGGTAAAACACATCATTCTTATTATCACTATTAATGCCTTTATAACGGCTGAAAGTAAAAAGATTGTATTTAGATTCGGATAGAAAAACCCCGGGCAAATCAGCAATTGTTTTACCATTATTAATAACAGTTAATCCAATTCCCTTTCGTTGTATTTGAATATTGTGCTTGTTTTTATCTTTAAAAAAATCAGGCAGGGTTATGCGTTTGTTAAACTTGAGCGATTCTCTTTTATCGTATGAATACACCGTAAGTGTGCCGCCGCCATTCCAGTAAGGGTCGAACCAGAGAATAACCCGGCTGAAATTACCGGCATAGCTATCATAGAAGCTCCAGTACATTGCCTGGTTGTCATCCAGCTTATATCGTTCACCAATATTATCATAAGCAATCTCGCCCAGTGTTACAGTAAACAGGCCACTGTTGTAAGCAATATCTTCATTCCATTGCAAATCAAAAGACAAATTGAAATTGTCTTTTATTTCTTTATTGTACTGGCGGGGATACCAGTAGCCGTCTTTGGTCATGGCCAGCCATTTGCTATCACTCTTTGATTGTATGATTGCATTTTTCATTCCCAACCATCCCGCAGGAAATTGCCCGTCTGCATTGCTATCAAAACTTAATGACACCGGCCCTTTATCTTCCTGCCTTCCGGCGGTCGTAATTTTTGTATCAGTCAGCGAAGCATTTATTGCATTAATGCCGGGTGATTTTTTTGCTGGTTCTCCCACCATTTTTGCAAGCACATCCAGATTAAACTGGCTGTAAAACAAATCCATGAAATCCTTTTTAGGCAAGTCTTCATCCTGTCTTCTGACGTACAATGCAATACACTGCGGTTCGTCTTTCGGTTTTGTTTTATCAAAAAAATCCAGATTGTCCACCCATGTGTTGTAGCCATTTCCAGGAGCGGCTGCTAATCTTTCGGGATAAAAATTTGACTCGTTTACACTGGTAACATAGGCTATCGCATTACCTGATGGTTGCTGCATGGCTTTATTGTACCAGCTTGTTATTTTTTGCAGTTCAGTTTTATGCTTTTGTAAGGTCTCTTTATTCTTTCTGATGATTTCGGGCCAGTAATTTTGGTTTTGCTTTTCTGCTGCTGATAGCCCATTGTATTTTTTCTCATCATCCGCTACTAATTTTTCAAAGCGGAGCACTTCCTGCTTCACTCTTTTTTCATGATGGATTTTGTATGATGTAAAAAGCTCTTTGTTGGTCATTTTTCTCCAGGGCAAATCTTTTCTTCCTGAAAAAAAATAGCAATGTTTAATTATCTCATCCGGCCTGTATTGGCTGTAAATTATTTTGTTACCGGCAGCATCGGTTTGTACTTCAATATTCGTAACCCGTATTTTAGATTGATTAAACATAATACCGGTTCCCTGCTCAGGCAGTGGAAATTTCTCTCCTTCTATCTGATTCACGGAAAAATAAACCCAGCAGCCTGTTACTGCTTCCGGCTTCAGTTCATTGTATCCTTTCAGGCATTCATAATCTTTCAGCATTAAATAGTTTTCATAAGCAGAAGGACTATTTGTGGTGTACCAAAATGCTTTTCCTTTTGGAAAGGCGATGCTATTGGTGGCATACAAACCATCAATTGCCAAAGGCATGATCCGTTGCATTTTTTTTCTTAACGGTTCGCAAAATTTCCACTGGCTGGCAGGAATGGGGTCTTGAAAAGACGGCGCTGCACTTTTCCACACCCATTTGCCGGGGACTTTGTTTACATCAAGTGTGTTGCAATCAACCTTTACCTGTGCATGAGCTATTCCTGTTGTTATGCCAAAAAGTAAAACCAATATATTTTTCATTGTAGCTATTTTATTTTGATTTGAATAAGGTATAATTCATGGAGCTGTTATCAAGGTCGGACATATAAAGCAGAAAACCATTTTTTACAGCAATCAGTTGCGCATTGTATTTTGTTGTTTTGCCCTTATAGCGGTTGCTGGCTGTAATACTCCAGTCTGTTACAGAAAAATTTCCATTGAAATCCTGTCCGCCAAATTGTGCGCCGCCATTGTTCATGCTGGCGCTGCGGTAAGTGCTGCTGTATGTGCCGTTGGTATTAAATGTAAATTCATCGGTAGAAGATACTGCACTCATCCCTGCATAGGTGCCACTGTAAACATTAGAATATTCTACACCGCCGCCACCACCTCCTTTCCAGGTGCCAATAATATCAGTAGCGGTTACTGCAAACCTGTTAGAGTTGAGCATTGGGTCAATATCATTGGGATGCGGAAACTGTTGCTGGTAACTGCTTTGATTTGGAGCAATTACTACAATTGGTCTTGCGCCTCCGCTATACACAATCTTAATAGCAACAAAACATGCCTTGCCTGTTTTTTTATCTGTGGCATTACCCTGCATAAAATAAATAACAGGATATTGTACACCGCTCCATTTTTCCGGATTGCTTACATTGAAATACGGTTCTACATATTTGCTCCAGTAATATTCAGGTGCATCAATGGTGTTGGGCCGGGCATCATCCAATGCTTTGTCTGTATAATGCAACCGTATTTCTGTACCGGCTTTGGTAACCTTTACATAGTCATTGGTGGGTGTGGCACTCCAGCCATCATCAAAGTTGGTGGTTGATTTTGTAATGCCACCGGTGTTACTATTAGAAATGGGAATGTTGTTTTGCTGAGTCGGCTGATTTGGCTTCCGTACCATTTTTCTGCTATCTGCCTTTACTCCCAATAAAAACTTATCAATAACGGCGGCGTATTTTTCATCATTGAAAATAGAAATGGCGCACCAACTGATGTCATTCTGTGTAAAGGTAGAAACTGCAACAATAAATGTTATTTCATCCATTGTTGCCTGGCTTGCCCCTGTTACCACATCCCAGCCATTTTGTTTTTCTGTTTGTGTGGCTGGTGGCTCAGTAAGGCTATAGGGTTTGGCAGCAAAATATTCCCAATCGGTTTTAAAATTTGCAGCAGGGTCTGATGAACCTTGCTGTGCCGGCCAGATATGTAGCTGGCAGAATGAATTACCTTCTCTCTTTTCATACACTAAGCGTTGTTTTTCTTCTTTTAGTTTAAATGTGGCAGGGGGAGTGAAAGAAAAAATATCGTACTGCTTTGTTTGTGCATTTGTAAAAAATGAAATGCAAATGCTGAGAAACAAGTAAACTATCTTTTTCATAACTGATGTGTAAGTGAATACAAAACTTCAATTAAATGGAAAAGAAAACAATCCCCTGAACACCTGTATTTGCTATCCCCTGAACAGGGGATTTTATTAATAAAGTTGGAAATGTGCAGAATGATGTTCTATTTTTAATAATATTTTTCCTGGAAAAGAATTTTAGTTTATGAACCGGTTACTTCTATTATTTCTATTGATGCCTTTGCAATTGTTGTTTGCACAAACAGACGCAACAAAAGATAGTTTGTTGAAAGTGTTGTCTGTTGCTAAAGAAGATACCAATAAGGTACTTGCCTTAATTACAACCGGTCAATACGTTGAGTATAATAACCTGGAAGAAGCGAAAAATTATTATTTACAGGCAAACAGGCTGAGCGAAAAATTAAAATACACAATGGGTGTTTTAAAGTATTATTCCAACTATACGGCTGTATTAAATATACAGGCCAGGTTTGATTCGGCTCTCAGTCTTACCAAAGATGCATTGCAATTAGCAAACAAGTTTGGAAACGAAGAACGCATTATTATTGCACAGCAAAATCTTTCCGCCACCTATTCTTATCTGCAGGATTATGAAAGTGCACTTCAATATCTTTTACCATCAGTAGCATATTTTGAAAAAACAAATAATGATACCCGGTTAAGCCTTATTTATGACAATCTCGGTGTGATATACAGGGAAACAAAACAGTATGATAAGGCGTTAGAATATCATCAAAAGGCTTTAACTATTGCCAGGAAGTCGGGCAACAATTATGATATTGCAAATGTGTTATCTAATTTAGGCAATGCTTATACCAGTTTAAAAAAGTACGATTCAGCTCTTGCTGTAATGCAGCAGTCGTTGCTGATAGCCAAAAAAGAAAATTATGAGAACATAGTATCTAATGCAACAAGCAATATCGGTTCTCTTTTATTAAAGCAAGGCAACTACGACAGCCTTAACTATTATTGTACCGAAGGATTAGGTCTTTCAGAAAAATTAGGAGATAGCCTGAGCATGGTAAATAATATTTATGGTTTGGCATTGGCTGCTTTTTATAATAAAGATTTTAAAAAGAGTGAGAAATTGGCAGCTACAGGTTTAGCTATGGCGCAACAAAGAGATTTTGCAGAACCTTCACAATTATTTGCTGATATTTTATCTGAACTGGCACTAGTTAAAGGAGATTTAAAAAACTACGATCATTACAACCGGTTAAGTATTGAATTAGCCGAAAAGTTTTTTAATGAACAAATGCAAAAAAATGTACAGGTGCTTGATAAAAAATTTGATACTGAAAAAAAGGAGAAACAATTAATTATTCAGCAGTCAACTATTAATAAAAAAAATACACTTAACTATATTTTAATCGGCAGCACTGTTGCTTTGTTGTTGATTTCTTTGCTTACCTATCGTACCTATACACAAAAAAGAAAATTACAGGAACAAAAAATTTCTGAACTCGAAAAAGAAAAACTATTATTAGCTACTCAGTCAATTTTAAAAGGCCAGGAAGATGAAAGAAGCCGTTTGGCAAAAGACCTGCATGATGGCCTCGGCGGATTGTTAAGTGGCGTTAAACTTCAATTAGGAGCTATGAAAGGAAATTTAATTTTGTCCGAAGAACATGGCAGAACATTTAATAATGCACTGTCTAAATTAGATGAATCCATCAGCGAAATGCGAAGGGTGGCGCACAACATGATGCCCGAAGCATTAATGAAACTGGGGCTAGGGCAAGCTTTACAGGATTATTGTGATGGTTTGTCTGAGACTCAGCCATTTACTATTAATGGCGAATTTCATGGACTGGAAAATAGAATGGAACCATCTGTTGAAATAGCAGTGTATAGAATTGTACAGGAGTTGCTTAACAATGCGGTGAAACACTCGCAAGCCACTACTATACTGGCACAGGTAATGCGGCAGGAGAATAACCTTTCAATTACTGTAGAAGATAATGGCAAAGGCTTTAATAAAGAGGCAATAACTACTAAACATGGTGCAGGATTAAAAAATATTCAGTCGAGGGTGGATTATCTGCAAGGACAGTTAGATATTCAATCTGCACCCGGAAAAGGAACTTCTATTCATATTGATTGTATAATTGATGGCGATGCGTAAAATACAAATAGTAATCGTGGATGACCATCCAATGGTATTGGAAGGAATGAGTGCTATGCTGGCACAAATTGAGTTTGCGGAAATTGCCGGAACAGCTGCCAACGCATATGAAGCAATGCAACAACTAAAATTAGCTACACCTGATATTGTGATTACAGATATTAATATGCCGGAGATCAGTGGGATAGAACTGGCATTGAAAATCAAAAAGGAATTTCCCGCAGTGAAAATAATTGCGATGAGTACATTTAAAGAACGTAGCTATATTTCTCAAATGATACAGAATGGAGCAGCAGGTTATTTAGTAAAGAGTGCATCAAGAGAAGAAATTGAAGAAGCAATTTTATCGGTGTATGAAGGCAAACTTTATATGAGTCTTGACATTAATTTATCTACGGCTGATAAACAGGAGTTGACTGATATGCCAGTACTCAGTAGCCGGGAAAAAGAAGTGCTTGTGCTTATTGCAGATGGATTTACTAACCCTCAGATTGCCAGTAAATTATTTATCAGCTTGCATACAGTGGATAGCCATCGGAAAAACCTGCTGACAAAGTTTGCTGTAAATAATACAGCCGGTTTAATTAAACTGGCTGCGAGGTACAATATGGTATAATTGAAATTTATCCCAGCAACTGGCTCACCGTTACTTTATCGTTCATCATTTTTCTCACCGCATCGGCAATAGCTTGTGCATCATAACCACATTCATGTTGCAGTTCTTTGGGTGTTCCATGTTCTATTAATCTATCCGGGATGCCAAGAATTTTTACATCATTCTTATAGCCATGTTCTGCCATGAATTCAAGAATGGCAGAGCCAATACCACCTTTCACGGTTCCGTCTTCCACAGTAATTATTTTTTCATACTGCCGAAGTGCTTCATGCAGCATCGCTTCATCCAAAGGTTTGGCAAAACGCATATCGTAGTGGCCGGGATTTAATCCGTCATTTTTTAATTCACGGATAGCAGCGGCAGCAAAATTTCCCGGATGACCAAAGGAAAGAATCGCAATTTCTTTACCTTCTTTTAGTTTTCTTCCTTTGCCAATCTCTATTTCCTTCATTTCTGTTTTCCACCCTCCCTGTCCGGAAGGCAAGTCCGGCATTACTCCTTCTCCGCGGGGATAACGTATGACAAAAGGATTTTTTGTTGATTCCAATTGTGCTGTGTACATCAGGTTGCGCAATTCGCTTTCATTCATTGGAGAGCTTACGATCATGTTGGGTATACAACGCATGTAGGCAATATCGTAACAGCCATGATGTGTGGGGCCATCATCGCCAACTAATCCGGCACGGTCAAGACAGAATATCACCGGTAAGTTTTGTATTGCTACATCATGCACCACCTGGTCATAGGCCCGTTGCATGAACGAAGAATAAATATTGCAGAACACTTTCATTCCCTGTGTAGCCATGCCTGCACTGAGGGTTACAGCATGTTGCTCTGCAATTCCCACATCAAATGCCCGGTGCGGCATTTTCTCCATCATATATTTTAATGATGAACCCGAAGGCATAGCAGGAGTGATGCCGAATATTTTATCATTCGTTTCTGCCAGTTCTACAATAGTGCGGCCAAATACATCCTGGTACTTGGGTGCCTGTGGTAAATCGTATTTCCTCTTTTGTATTTCACCGGTTATTTTATCAAACAGACCGGGTGCATGCCATTTGGTCTGGTCTTTTTCTGCCAGGGCATATCCTTTTCCTTTTGTAGTAATGATATGCAGAATTTTCGGTCCGGGTATGCTGCGAAGGTCTTTTAGTGTATCCACCAGTTTAGCAATATTATGCCCATCGATCGGTCCGAAGTAACGGAGTTTCAAGGCTTCAAATAAATTGGAACTGCTGCTTACCATTCCTTTCAGCCCGTCAGTAAGCTTATGTGCCATGGCACGGCTGAAATTTTTACCAACTGGTAATTTGCCGAGCAACTTCCACACATCATCTTTTACTTTATTATACGTTGGCGAAGTTGTGATATCAGTCAAATATTCTTTCAATGCCCCCACATTCGGGTCAATACCCATACAGTTGTCGTTTAAGACAATAAGCATGTCGGCATCGGCAACACCGGCATGATTCATTCCTTCAAAGGCAAGGCCCGCCGTCATGGCCCCATCGCCAATTACAGCAACAACTTTCCTGTCTTTTTCGCCTTTGTACTTTGCTGCCATTGCCATACCAAGAGCTGCTGAAATAGAAGTGGAAGAGTGGCCTACACCAAATGTGTCATACTCACTTTCGTTTCTTTTGGGGAAGCCACTTAAGCCATGGTATTTTCTGTTAGTAGGAAAATTATCTCTTCTTCCCGTTAATATTTTATGTCCATATGCCTGGTGGCCCACGTCCCATACTAATTGGTCGTAAGGGGTATTATAAACATAATGCAGGGCTGTTGTTAGTTCCACCACTCCAAGGCTGGCGCCAAAGTGGCCACCATGCACACTTACTACATCTATAATATATTGGCGTAACTCATCACATACCTGGTGTAATTTTTCCCTGGGTAATTTCTTCAGGTCGGCAGGAGAATCAATTGTTTTGAGGAGTGATCCCGGTGTGATTTCCATTTGCTCAGTTTAGGCAATGCAAAATTAATGGTTTCCGTTCAGCCTTTTTTGCTAAAGATTCTGTAACAATATAATGAAAAGAATGTTCTGGAACACAAGGCTTATGGCTGCTGATTGGCCAAACATAAGATCCACTTGTAAAAGTTATCAGCCACTGGTATATTTACGGAAGCCGTCTGTGGCGGGATTGATTAGATTTGCGCTATGCTTTTTGGTAATTCAAGATATTGGGTATTCCAGGCAATGGGATGGGGATCGTTTATGCTCCTGCACCTGTTTTTTAACTGGTCGCTTGGTAAGATTCAGACTGCCGATGACAGGTATCTTTTTTTTGGCAGGGCCGGGCTTTTTATTCTATTGGGCTTGTTTCTGACACATATTATGCGGATTGTTATTATCCGGTTGAATTTATTACAAAAAAAGCTGGAAAAACAGATATACCAGTTTGTATTACTTACAATGGCCTTTTCTTTTATTGGGGCTTATGCAGATCTGCTTTTGCGTAAGGAATTTGAGTTACTGTCAAAAAATGAAGGGGAACTGCTTCAAAAAAAGAATATTGGCTGGCTAATTCTCAGCAACTCATTTTCTTTCTTTGTCTATTATTTTATCTGGAGTGCTATTTACTTCATGTATCATTATATTTCCAAAAGCCGTAAGCAGCAATTGGATACTCTGCGGCTCGAATCCCTGGTAAAAGAACTTGAATTACAAACTATTAAAGCCCATATCAATCCTCATTTTATTTTTAATTCACTGAACAGCATCCGGGCATTGGTAGATGAAAATCCCCAACGGGCCAGAAAAGCTGTAACAGAGTTAAGTAATATCCTCCGCAGCAGTTTGCAATCAGAGAAGCTGGAAACGGTGACGCTGGAGAAAGAATTGAATATCGTAAAAGATTACCTGGCACTTGAAAATATGCGGTTTGAAGACAGGTTGAAAATTGAATATAATATTGATGAAAACACCCTGGACCAGCCCGTGCCGCTGATGATGCTGCAGACGCTGGTGGAAAATGCTATCAAGCATGGCATAAGTAAACAATTAAATGGCGGCGTGGTAAAAGTGATTTCTGATTTTAAAGATGATTATCATGAGCTTATTGTACAGAATACCGGCCAGATAAAAGGTAAAATAAATACGGAGGGCTTTGGTCTTTCCAGTACCAGCAACAGGTTGAACTTATTGTATGGCGATAAAGCCCGGTTTGAAATAAAGCAGGTAAATGGTTCTATGGTAGAAGCAAAAGTGCAGCTGCCTGTCGCCATTCATTAAAACGTAATGACAAATAATCTTCCGGATACATATCGTGACAATCCCGGGTAACCAGTTTAAAAAATTACAGATGAAAGCAATTATCATTGATGATGAACGGTTGGCCAGAACAGAGTTAAAGAAATTATTACAGGACTTTCCTGAAGTGGAAGTAGTGGATGAAGCAGCTAATGCTGAGGAAGGCATAAGCAAAATTGAAAACCAGCAGCCGGATCTTATTTTTCTCGATATACAGATGCCCGGAAAAACAGGGTTTGATATGCTGGCGCAATTAGAAAGAACGCCGCATGTTATTTTTACTACAGCGTATGACGAGTTTGCCTTAAAAGCATTTGAAGTAAATGCCCTGGATTATTTGTTGAAACCAGTAGAACCTAAACGCCTCGCTGATGCTATCCAGAAACTGCAATTGTCGGAACACAACGAAGTAAAAGCAGAAGGCGAAAATTTTAATAACAGCATACTTGCCGAAAATGACCAGGTTTTTGTAAAAGACGGTGAACGCTGCTGGTTTGTAAAACTAAATGAGATACGGTTGTTTGAAAGTGTAGGCAACTATGCCAAGGTTTTCTTTGGTGCTAACAAGCCACTTATTCTGAAATCGCTGAATGCGCTGGAAGAAAGGCTGGATGAAAAAACATTCTTCCGGGCCAATCGTAAACATATTGTGAACCTGCGGATGATAGATAAGATAGAGCCCTATTTCAACGGCGGCTTGCTGCTGGAATTAAAAGGCGGCGAAAAAATAGAAGTAAGCCGCCGGCAAACGGTGAAATTTAAAGAAATGATGAGCTTATAAATTTATTTTTTAATAAAAATAAATTCACCGCCTTCATCTCCCACATTTTTAATCGCTGCATATTGCGGAAGGTTGTCTGAATTGCTCAGGATAGCTTTATAAAAGCTGTCAAATAAATCCTTTGCTGTCAGGTATTTTTCATTATTCTCCGCCAATTTTTTCTTTAGGTAGAAAATGAATTTACTATTGTCCGGCACAGGCTCCAGGTTGCCACTGGCCATGATTTTACGGCTGGAAACGGAATATTGCTTCTTAATTTCTTTGGAGGCTTCCGCGGGCATCTCCCGGGTGAAGGCCCCGCTGAAACAAGCATCGGCAATTACCAGTATGTGCCTGGCATTACTTCTCTTAATTGCTTTATTAATGTCATCGGCAGAAATATAACTCGCATTCAAACCTTTTTTGCCTGATGACGGAATCCAATAACCATCTATATCACCAAATTTATCCTTTTCAGCTATGCCATGTCCGGCATAAAAAATTATCAGGTTATCATTTTCTGCTAGTGAATTGCAGCGCTGAACAATCGCCTGCATGATATCTTCCCGGCTGCGATTGAATAGGGTATCAATATCCCCCTTATCAAATGTGTATTTGGTTTCTAAAATTGATTTTAATTCCCGGGCATCTTTTACCGGATTTTGCAGGTCAGGAATAGATGGGTCATCATAATCCTTTGCTGCAACGAGTATGGCATAATACTTAGGTACTGCACCCGGAATAGCTGACTGATCAGGTTTTGGATCAGGTGTGCCTGCTCCAGCCGAAGTATTTATAGTAAATGATTTGGCCGAGATATTCCCCTGTTTATCTGCGGCAGAAATATTTATTGTATTAGCACCTGACTTCAATACAATCGAAGTGATGAACAGGCCATCTTCTTCTATTTTAGTAACAGGAGTATTATTAATTTTTATCGAGGCAATACCGGCATCATCTTTTGCTTTACCAATTATTTGTGTTTTGGCATTGTCAGATTCAATCTCAAACCCTCTTGAAGGGGAAGGGCTGATTAGTGTTATCTCAGGACCGGTGTTATCAATGGCTCTGGTAGTAGCTTGCTTTTGATCCAGCCGTTGTAAGGCAGCTTCCACATCAGGTTGCCTGGAATCAATTACCAGTGATTGTTCATACACATCTTTAGCATCCCCAAATTGTTTTGCAGTTTCCAAAATATAAGCGGAGAGAAACATGATGTCAACATAAGCTCTTTTTGTTTCATTTTTTAGTTCCGTGCCATATTGGTCTGCAGCCTGGTCCAGGCTTCCCATTGCATCTTCCAGTTTGCCTTCTGAAATAAACATTACAGCATTTATGAATGATTTGTAGAATTTATAGTTATCATTTTCAATATAAGTTTTCAACTTCTTCTTTTTATACTGTTCATAATACAATGCCGCTTCTTCAAAATGCAGCACTCGGACTAACGGGGAGATGATATTTATACGGGCATATGCATTATTTGAGTCTTTTTCGAGACAGGTTTTATAGTCTTTGATAGCAAGTGTATATTGCCCGAGATTATTATAATATAACCCCCTGTTATTATAATACATAGCAATGGAAGGATCCAGTTCAATAGCCTTAGTAATGTCTGCCGATGCTGATTCATAATCATATTTCATGGAATAAGTATAACCCCGGCTGGCATAGGTAGCGGATGAGGAAGCACCAAGTTTGATAGCCTCAGTGTAATCCTGTATGGAAAGGTCATATTGTTTTGTCTGCGTATAAGCATAGGCCCGGTTGATATAAGCCCATGAATAACCAGGGTCGAGGCTGATTGCTTTTGAATAATCCCGGATAGCCAGATCAAATTGTTTTTTCCTGGCATAAAGATAGGCCCGGTTGGCATACCCCCGCGTTTTGTTTGGTTGGAGAGAAATGGCGGAAGTGTAATCCTGGATAGCCTCTTCTGTTTTGTTTAATGCACTGTACGAATTACCCCTTCCGATATATGCATCATCATTAGTGGGGTCAAGATTGATGGCTTGGGTAAAATCAAGGCCGCCCAGGTCATAAAGGTTTTTTGCATTGTATGAATAGCCACGCCATACATAAGCCCATATACAGGCCGGGTCGATACTAATAGCAGATGTATAATTGCTGATAGCCTGGTCATAATCTTTCATTTTGTAAAACTCATCAGCTTTTGTAGAATAGAATTTGGCATCCTGTGCATTTGCGGTGGAAAAAAAAATCAACAGCGAAGCACATAAAATAGTTTTGAGGAAAAAGATTGACTTCTGCATAAAATATTATTTTTTTCTTCTTCGAAAAATAAACTGGCCCCCTGTATCCCCTACTTCTCTAAAGGCTGAATATTTCGGGTCGTTTTCACTTTGATTTTGAACTGCTGTCCTGACTTTTTTCCATATATCGTTAGTGCTCAGGTAACCACTTTCATTTTCACGCAACGATTTTATAAAAATGTGTATAAAAATACTGCTATCGGGTACTTCCTCAACATTGCCGCTGGTCATGACTTTGCGGCTGATTAATTTATTTTGTTCTGATAAAGTGCCTGGCCCTGCCTGGGGCGTTTCTCTTAATAAAGCGCCACTAAAACAGGCATCGAGAACGATTAATATATGCCTTGCTTTAACTGTCTCCTGGCCAAATATAAATTTTATATGTTCTGAATTAATATAATCAAAAACATTTCCTTTCTTGGCATCTGATGGAATCAGGAACCCGAATGTTTCCTTTATATTGGTGGTGATCATAGTTCCATGCCCTGCATAAAAGATCAAAAGATTGTCATTGTCAGTCAGATTATTAAGTTTATTGGCAATTGCTGTCGTAATGTCCTTCTGGTTTGTGTTATAAAGAGTTAATACATTGACAGAATCAAATGTATATTGATTCACTAAAACATCCTTTAGCAGCTCGGCGTCCCTGATAGGAGATTCGAGATCACGGATGTTGGGGTCTATATAATCTTTTTCGGCTATTAATATGGCATGGTATTTTCTTTTTTTCATCTCTTCCTCCATATCATCTTTTGGGTTTTCAGTTCCCTTTTTGTTTATGGGAAACGTAAGCACTGTTGAATTTCCCTGTTTATCTGTAGCTGTTATTTGTAAAGAACTAAGGGTTGAGATGATTTTAAGGTTTGCCATAAAATAGCCGTTGCTTTCAATTCTTGCAGGTATCCCGTTAATTTTTACTGAATCAATACCTGCTTCATCCGTAGCAGTTCCTGATATTTCTATTTCTGAACTGTCTGCCACAATATCAAAACCACGGTTGGGGGCAGGGCTAATGAGTTTTATTTCTGGCCCCTTCGTATCCATACTCCTGGTAAGGGCTTGTTTTTTTTCTAATGTCTTTTCCAATGTGTTTAAAGTGTTCTCGAGCAACGGTTGTTGTGGATCTATGATCAGAGAAAGCTTATAGAGCTCTTTTGCTTCTTCCAGGGAGTCTAAATTTTCTAAAATATATGCTTTTACAAAAAGAATATCTAAATAGCCTCTTTTAAATTCATTGTTTAAACGAACATTATATTGTGAGATGACCGTATTAATATTGTTTAAGGCGAGATTTAATTTTCCGGGATTCAACTTTGCCCTTGATACCCGTGTTACAGCTGTAACAAAGTTTCTATAGATAATATTTATTCCATCCTCGAGATAGGTCCTCAGATTTTTTTTACGGGATAATTCAAAATAAAAAGTTGCTGTATCAAATAAATTGAGCCTTATCAGCGGCGAAATAATATTGATGTATGCTTTGCCATAAGACGAGTCTTTTGCAATACAGGTTTTGTAATCCAGTATGGAAGAATCATATTTTCCTGTCAGGTTGTAAAAATTTGCCCTTGTATTATAATACCCCGGGTAGTTCGGATTTAAGCTGATAGATTTGAAAATGTCCTCCATTGCCGGGGCGACCTCTTTTTTTTCAAAATAAGCTAAGCTTCTGCTTTCAAAAGCATCCGAATTGCCTGGTTCAAGACTGATATATTTTGTGAAATCCCCGATTGCCAGATCAAATTGTTTTAATTGGGAATAAGCATACCCTCTTTTGGAATAGGCAAGGGAGTAGCCAGGGTCCATCCGGATAGCGGTGGTAAAATCCCGGATAGCTGAATCATATTTATTTTTTAATAAATAAACAAAACCCCGGAAGCCATGGACGTGGGTTATGGACGAATCAAGATAGATTGCTTTCGTGAGATCCAGCAATGCTGAATCAGGTTTAGGTGCCTTCAATTGTGAATAAGCGTACCCCCTGTAAGCATAGGCAAAAGAATAATTGGTATCAATCCGGATGGCTTTTGAGTAATCCCGGATGGCTGGTGCATATTGTTGTTTTTGAGCATAAGCAAATCCCCGGTTAGCGTAAGCCTGTGTAAAATTGCTATCAAGGGCAATTGCCTTATTGAGATCAAATACAGCAAGATCAGGCTTGTTCATCCGGGAATAAGCATAACCCCTGCCGGCATAAATAAAAGAATTAGTATGGCCAAGGTCTATAGCTTTTGTATAATCCTCAATAGCCATGTCAAATTGTTTTTTTTGAGCATAAGCAAATCCCCGGTTGGCATGAGCAAAAGCATTGTCCGGGTTTAGCCTGATAGTGCTGTTAAAATCCAGCAGGGCAGAGTCAAACCAGGTTTTACTGCTATATGCCAAACCACGACCAGCATATGATTCAGCTTTGCCGGGGTCAATGCTGATAGCGATAGTAAAATTATTAATAGCAGAGTCATAATTTCCCTTATTGTAATAGTCAGATCCTTTTTCAATATAATACCTGGCCGTATCTTGTGCATTTGCAGAATAAAAAGCAATTGTAAACAGGGAGCCGAAAATGACTTTGGTAAAAAAGACATGAAGTCGCATACGAGGTTATTTGTTTCAATATGAAAATAAACACAGCATCTTTCCCACCCATTTTTATAGCCCTAATTGTGTTTCATTTCAATAAAAAAGCACAATACAGATCTGTCATCTGCCGGAGCCTGGAAGTTTATCTTATCATCCCTGAACTTCACTTTTTTTATATCCACCAGCCTTGTTGCCAGTTTATCTTTTACCCCCTGGAAAATATGAATCTTGGACTCCCTGATATATTGAACCAGGCCTTCGAAATCAATTGAAGATTTGCTGTATAAGATACAAAAATTTTCTTTACCTGGTGTAAGATCAAGCCGGGCATGAGTTGAATCTGAAGGGAAATAATAAGTAGCATCGGTAGAGTTAATGGCGGCGCTGACCGTTGGGCCGGGAGGAAACAACCGGGATATTACAGACTTGTCATCTTCTGCAAAAACATAAATATAGGAAGGGGCATTAGTACTAAATTTAATTTTAAAGCTCTCGCCGCTGCTCAGTGCTTCAGTAAGCCTGTATAAACTATAATCTGCCTTCTCCCTGCCCTGTACAACAACATTTTCAGAATTTATTTTTGTCCGGGTTACCGGTAATCTGCTTTCATCCAGTTTGATAAATTCTATATTACCGGATATTTCGGTTTTGCCGGGTTCATAATCCATCATCTCTACTATATAGCTGCCATGCTTTATCAATTGTTTATAAGTGAGCCAGAAAAATCCTTTATTCCCCCAGTTGGCTCCCCAACTGTTCATTACTTCAAAGGCACCGCCGGCAATTTTATCATCATATCCAATAACGCACATAGCATGACGACCCGCCAGTAAAAAATCGGGTTCAGGGGACCATGTACCTGAAAGGGGTATTTTTTCAAACGAGTTATCAATCTTCAGGCTAATGACGACAGGCTTTTTTTCTGTCAGGCTTTTTTTAATTTTTATATAATCGTTTTTCGTAATTGAGTCATAGGTTTTATTAAGGGAAAGAAAATCTTTTATTTTATACGGGATGGCTTTTTTTTGCTCTGCATTTTCCGGGATGCTTACTGCACAATCAAGGACATCTTCTTTTTTTAACATGGCACCATTACTGGTCATTACCTGCATAGCTGTTAAAATAGAAGCCCCGGCGCTGCAATCAGCATCACTGGCCGGTTTTACTTTGTAGTAAAGGTATCCGGGCGAAAAAGTATATTTTTTAATACTGTCTGCATGGGTCACATTTCTTTGAATGGCATAACTGATAGTACGGGCAGCATAGGCTGAGCTCCAGGCTACACAGGTGCCGTAGCGTCCCTGGTTTTGCGGAGCCGGGGCATATTTTTTTAAAGAAAAAGAGGGGGGAAGGTTCTCAAAATCACGGGTGGCCCTGTCGGCTGTTTTTAATATTTTTTCAAACTCTTCAGGAGAAGTGTTGTCACCCATAGCATGCTGGGCAAAAGACCCTGACATAAAAAAGATGCTTGTTAGAAACAATAATATTTTTTTTATATTCATCTTAAGTGCAAATGAAAGGTTGAGCTTTAATAAAATTTTTCGTTTTTACAGGGGGAAACTGGCCGATAAACAGAGAAGTTATTTATCCGAACACCTAATTTACCCTGAATATTCAGAAAATACAAATATTAATCCATACGAAGGTGACCAATATCCCTTATTACTGCTCAGGGGTATAGCATATCAGCCATATTTTGATAGTTTTGGGTTTTAACCGAATAATGAATGAAGAAATTATTTGTAAACGTGGCATTACTTTCAATAGCTGCTTTTTTATTGCTGACCACCTGTAAGACAACGGAAAAAATTCAAATAGTATCCGGGGATGTTGCTGCAATAATCAATGTAAAAGAAGTGGAACGGGTAGAAAGGATCCTGGCGGCTGATGATATGCGTGGCAGAAAAGCTTTTACACCGGATATTGACAAGGCGGCTGATTTTATTGTCGCAGAATTCAAGGCAGCTGGTTTGCAAACATGGAATAACAGCGGCAATTACCGGCAGGAGTTTTCTTTGGCACCTACAGATCTGACAAGCTATGGAATAGAAGCGGTTGATGAAATTACTGAGCAGAAATTGGCAAATGTCGTTGGAGTGTTGCCCGGAAAAAGCAAAAAGGATGAATATGTGATTTTCTCCAGTCACTACGATCATCTTGGTGTTGGCAAACCTGTAAACGGCGACTCTATTTATAATGGTGCTAATGATGATGCAGCAGGAACGACCGCAGTTATTATGCTTGCAAAATATTTTAAAAGACTGGATAATAATGAAAGGACAATTGTTTTTGTTGCATTTACCGCAGAAGAAGTAGGTGGGTTTGGTTCACAATATTTTTCCCGGCAGATAAATGCGGATAAAGTGATGGCCATGTTCAATATTGAAATGATAGGCACAGAAAGTAAATGGGGAAAGAACTCTGCTTACATAACCGGTTATGAAAAAACAGATATGGGTGAAATTCTTGCTAAAGACCTGGAAGGAACCGGGTTTACTTTTTATCCAGACCCTTATCCGACGCAACAACTTTTTTATCGTTCAGATAATGCCACGCTGGCGAGTCTTGGTGTGCCGGCACATACTATTTCTACTTCTAAAATGGATGTGGAACCGCACTATCATCAACTGACCGACCATATTGAAACATTAGATATGGGAAATATGGCGCAAGTGATAAAAGCAATTGCACTAAGCTCAAAAAGTATTGTGGCTGGAAAAGAAACGCCAACGAGGGTGAAGGTGGAAAAATTACGTTAATTTCTTATCCGCAAGTAATATAAAACAATTGATTTTTCCTCTTTAATCAACTCCAAAAGAAAACATAGTGGTGCTTCCATCCATATTTCCCATACCCATTCCCATCATGGTAAAAGCATATTCGCCTTGAGGTAATGTTTTATCTATCACCAGTTCCCAATAGCCCTCCTGTATTTTTTTTACACTGAAAGTGTATTTATCACTTGATTTTTGTTTCTTACTGCCAAATGGCATCATACCCGGGTTTTTTTGTAAAAGGACTTTTCTTTTACCATTTGCAGATTCAACCTTGTATAGGGTGACTGTGCTTGCCGGGTCATTCATCCCACCCATGCCTTCCATCATAGAAGGATCCATGCCATTTGCCCTCATCATGGAATCTCTCTGGCTGGAGGATGACGAACCTGAAGAAGCACCAGTTGAAAAAACAAAGGAAAGATTATTTCCACCGTTTAACCTGGCTGTTGATTTTTCTCCATCCAGTACATAGGCACTTTCGGAGCCGCCCATGCCCCCCATCTTTGTTTTGCTTTCCATTTTGGAACTTCCTTTTTCAAGCCGCATTACCGAGTAAGTACTGTCTTTTTTCAGGTAATATACTTCTTTGCTGAACTCTGGCTCCGGGTACGATTGTGTAAATGCAATACTTGTAATAAGTTGTAAAAAAGAGAAAGTAATAATTTTTTTCATATCATTTTTTTATCCCGATAGCAATCGGGAGTGTTTATTGCCTTGTCAAAATATTTTATCGAAACTCATTTGCCATGTAGGCGGGGAAAGATTTGATTTATCATAGCCCGTTCGCATAAAAGGAATTTTGTAAATTAAAAATAAGAAAATCCCTGCCCCGGCCTGTCACCTGAAACTGTGATTCTGACTTCCTTCCGCAAAAATTACCCGAAAGAGTGAAATGGTATTCTCTCCAGGTTAGTAATCATCCCTTAATTGTTTAACTGTAAATTTTAAAAATATTGAACCGCCTTCTTCCCCTAATTTAAAAATAGTTTGTTCTCCTTCTTTAGCCTCAAATTTTATACTTTGGGGAAAGGCAGGTATCATAGATCCTATTGCATTTGCCCCTGCAGAGGTGGTAGTGAACGTTCCTCCTTTATTAACGTTCGGACAGGTGAACTGTAATAAAGGGAGAATAGTGGGTGAGCGTACAAAAAAAATTTCTACCCAAGGATTATCTCCAGGTGAAGCTGCAGGAATTAGTTTTATACTCTGCACAGCAATAATATTTATGTTGCCCTGTCCGGGATTTAATTGAACAATAGTGCATTTGCCATTATATGTCCATTCGGCATTTTTATTTACTATCTCAATTATTTTTGGTTCCTTCCCGTCTAAGGATACTACAAAACTGCCATAATCTTTATATTTTACAACACCCAACTGGCTTCCGGCAGGCGCATCCATAGTGTGTACCATTTTTACTTTATAACGATTATCATAAACTTCGATGTAGCAGCGCCTGAATCTTGTGCTTCTCTCCCCATTTATTCCATTTTCTCCACCCACAATTACCAGCATGATTTCAACAGGATTTTTTGAAGGTACTTTAGCCGGTGCTTTATAAGTTACTTCCCATGTCCAAAACGGATAGCTGTCACTGCCTGGAAAAGTGCCGTTATCCGCATCCCCATTCAGTATGAGATTGGCATACCATCCTATTGGGTTTTCCCTGTTAACCCCGAATATGCCTTGATACACTTCCATCTTCTGGCCGATATTTTCATCCTCAATAGGTCTTGGGACGGCAAGGATATTTACAGTTTTAGAAACTTTTACCATAGTTTTCTCGGGCTTTAATGAGAAACTCCAGCCTAATGCCCACATGGAAAAATGTTTGATATTGCCTGTAATCGTTTTCGAAACTGTATCAAGCTTTACCTCCTTTAGTTCATACCATACCCCTTTTTCATTTTGCGAAGCAATGCCCATAAATTGGGGACTGCCATCTTCCATGTCCTTGTCCGTATAATGGAAAATCAATTGGACAGGTGCTTGGAATTGGATTTCGGATGGTTCAAGGTCATAACCTTTGCCAACGCCATCTTCTGCAGGATTGGTTGCGGGTTGAATGCTGATCAGTGTTTCGGAAAGCAGGGCACCTGCCGGGATGATCAATGTTATTTTGTTATCGGACGAGATGAGTGTTCCGCCATCTTTACCGATCTTCTGGCTTACCGGTTCTCCATCAGGCTTGCCTATTTCTGTTGGGGCATATAAAGCCAGGCTATCTTTTATTCTTTGATCATTCTGTCCATGTGTAATTAAGGAGATCAGTAAAAAAGAAAAAACAATTATTTTTTTCATTTCATTTTTTTTTGTGCTTATTGCCTTGTCAAAATATTATCATCAAAACTCATTTGCAATGTAGGCGGGGAAGGATTTGATTTATCATAGCCTGTTCCCATAAAAGCAATTTTTATTTTTCTTCCGTCGGTATAATTGAATGTGATGGTATAATCTTTTACTTCATAAGTGCCTGAGCCCGGTAAAAGCCCCGGGTTTACGCAATCTGTATATTCGTGATACAAAACTTTTATTGCACCATTATCAGTAAATCTTCCATCGGCCGTAAAAGTGATGACAGGGATTTTTTCATACGCTTCACTCATCACATAAGTGCCATTAAACCTTGCGCCATCCACAGAAGGCATTTGAAAAAACTTATGATCTGTTTGATTAGCGGTGATGATGAGTTTATCATTTTCCATCCGCAATGGTATATTGGCATAAGGCATTTTTAAAACCCCTCTGCCATTACTGAATGTATATGTTCCCCAATCCCGGCTGTGCAGTTCCGGCGGTATCCGGGTATCTAACTCATCTAATCCTTCGGTGGGAAATTTTGGGCCAAAATATGCCTGACCGTTCGTTAAGAAAATGGGTGAAAAAACATTATATCGAATGCCTGAACTTGCAGACGTTTGCAGAGAAATACCCTGCCATACACCAATGATGCCATCCCCTTTCGCTGAACCCGGTTGTAATGAAGGCTCTTCTCCATCGGTAAACTGAAGGGAGAATAAAAATTTATCAATTGCATACTGATAAATCTGCCGGTCAGCGGAAAAGTACCGGGATAAATAATTACAATTCTTACTTGATTTTAAAATAGCCACCCTTTCAAAACGATTGTTTATTTTAATAACAAACAAAACAAGTCCGTATTCACTCTTATACTCCGTTCCATTTTCTACCTGGATACCGCCATTGCCCTGTATGTATTCCCATCCGTTAAAAGATTTTTTTGCATCTGTTTTTTGATACTCTGCTCCGCCCGCATAGTACTTCTTTGTTGCACTGTTCATCGCTGCAACTTCGTCATAACTTTTTGCGAGAGCTTGTTCCAAACTACCTGAAAAAATTAGCGGCTGCAATATCTGCATGGCTAATATTTCATCTGCCGGTATATCCAACGGCCTGAATTCTACAGCATTCTGGTATTTTTTTTCATTCCATCCAGCCGGAGTTATGTATATCATTTGGCCAAATTTTCCTGCAGTTCCGGTTGTTTGCACAGGTGCTGTATTGTTGTTATCTACAGTTGCTGTTTTTGTTTTATCCAGTTCCATCGATTCAAACAATGTATTTAGCTGGACTGCATAAGATTGGTCGTTCATACTGGCCCTTATACTAATAGTTTTTCCAAATCCACTGATGACTGTTAAAGTAACAGACAGGTCTATGCCATCTAATTTTACATTGGCTGCAGCGGAAACAATTTCCCATCCATCTGCTGTTTGTGTTTCTTTTTCGGGGTTCGCTTCGGCTTTAAAAGGCTTTACCACTAGTTCTTTCCAGACATTGTCAAAATCTTTTTGTACATCCCCTGTACTTGCTCTGCTGGCATACATGGCAATTACACAAAAACTGCCATTGGTAGTATTTACATTAGTATAATTTACAACTCCGGGGTTGGCATCTTTCTTCCAGTCTTTGGGTGGGGTATAAGTTACAATATCAAAGGTTTCTGTTTGAGAAATGGCCTGTAGTGAAATCAGGAGGCATAGAATAAATTGTATGCCATAATTAATCAGCTTCTTCATATTGTTGTGTTTTGGGATTCCAGACATGTTTACAAAATGTAGTCACCATACCATCCGGAGAAAGTTTGCGGATATAGCTGTTATTGCGGCTGCTGCCATCTACTATGTATAAATTGCCTGCCCTGTCAAATGCAATGCCCATTGGGGAATAAAACATAGCTTGTAATGCTTTGCCATCTCTTTCCCCGGTTTCAGAAGCCCCTGCAGGGTTTCCGGAAAAATTCATTTTCCCACAACCCGCAACAGTAGTTATTTTATTATTGGCAATTTTAATAATGCGGTTCATCCTGTCATCAGATATATAGATGTCGCCGTTCTTAGCTATGGCAATTCCGCTGGGGTTTGTGAGTATGGCTGTGGTTATATTTCCTTCTTTATAAACAGAATTAAAAATTGTTTTGTCGCATTGCCCCGCAAAGGTTGTTATGATGCCCTCCGGAGTAATTTTTTTTATGCAATGGCTTACGCTGGCACATACATATAAATTGCCATCTTTGTCGCAGGCAAGGCCTCTTGGATAATGTAACCGGAGTTCACCTTCATTCCCGTTTTTTATTGTTGTAACAAAACCTTCTGCTGTAATTTTCCGGATAACATGATACCCGGAACTTCCCCTGTTATTGGTGAATTCATTATCGGTAACATAAATGTTTCCAAATTTATCCATTGCAATATTTTCAATAGTAACAAAAGCCGCTGTTGACTGGTCGCCATCTTTGTACCCGGATACTTCACTGCCGGCAACGGTGGTTACAAAACCTTCCGGCGTAATTTTTCTAATCCTTGTGCCATCTGCTACATACAAATTATCGGATGAATCAATGGCGATTCCTGCAAGGTTGGAAAAACGAGCTTCTTTTCCTTGTCCATCATTACGATTTCTTCCGCCGCCGGCGAATAACTCTGCTTTGCCTGCCGGAGTGATTTTTATTATTTTACTATTCTTACCCGTTACAAAAGCATTACCCTTGCTATCCACCACAATACCGAAACTGGCAGCGAATGCGCCGGTGAGTTTAGGAGTTTGAGCATTTAACCAAATGACCGGTAAAAGGAAAACCAGGAAAGAATATATTTTTTTCATATTTAAAATTTAACCGGGTTTATAAATTTTTACATTTTTATTCAGGGGCACTTCAGGCTTAGGTCCAATCATTCCTTTAAAAGGACCTTCATTAAAATCCCAGCCTGAGTTAATCCCGAATTTGTATCCGACACCCACTTCTTTACTGCCCAAATCTTTTTTTACTTCAATGGATTTTCCGGTTGTTACTTCTTTTTTACCGCTCACTTCCGCACCGCCGGATACTTTGGCGCCGAATTTTAAACCAAAATCAAATATTTTATTATCTCCATCAAAAGTGATGAACAAGGTTTCACTTACTCCAGCACTTACCGATGCCTCCGCAGGGCCTGCGCTTATCTTGCCTATCTCCAGCTTTACACCAATACCCACACTAAGTGTTGACTTGCGGGTTTTAAAGTTCTTTTCATAACTGAATACAGCTCCTTCACCGGCGCTGAAAGAAATTTTGTCACAATCCAGTTCAAATTTTCCCACAATAAAAGGGATGGAAATTTCCATCGGGCATTCAAACTCTTTTATCGTATTATTTTCACGGGTAGTTGTTGTGGAATTAAAGTCACACGGCTTAATGATTTTTGTCTGGCAAATCCCACCCATCATGACCAGGTATTTTATTATGAACTCATCATATTGCATTCTGAAATTTTCTTCACCAGTGGGATGAAGGGTGAGGTAGTGCCAGTAAACCAATTCATCAAAATAAGTGTTGAAAATAAGCACCCCCTTTTTTTGCATTTCTTCAGTGAAATAAGCATACTTTGGCAGGTATTGGTTAGCCAGCGCATTATAAGCTGTACATTTTTCTTCTTCTGTGGGGCAATCAGTATTTGCTTTCCCTTCACCACAATTTTCAAGTCTTTTATTAAACCCGTCATTTAAGGATTTTAACCTGTTTTGGTATTCATTTTCAAGTGCAGCCAGTTGTACATTATGCTGTTTACGTACCCATTCATAAAAACCTTTTAGCTCATGCTGATATTCAGTCATTATTTCACTGGCCATTATTTCACATAGCCCAATAAAGGGATGTGCCAAAGGTTCATCTTTCTTTAGCTTGCGTGCAAAGCCACCTGCATTCATGATCTGCATGCCTTGCTGCATTTTCTTTTGGGCCAATTCAGCATATTTTGCCCCATACATTTTCGCCTGTTTGTCTATCATTTCACGAAAAGCCTTATGCTCCGCATCTGCTGTTACTGCGTTTTCTGTGCTGGTGCATTGCTCGGGTAACTGGTACTTAAACATGTTAAAGTATTCGGGAAGTTTTACCCTGGGTCTTATTAAAGGAGCAATCTTTGAATCTTTTTTTATTTTCTTCAGTTTGAGTTGTGCAGTTTTGGTATAGGCGCTTTTTATTGACTTTTCAAAATATTCGATTGCTTTTTCTTTATTTCCTTTTGTGGCTTCAATTTGCCCGGCCGTGTTGCAGGCTTCAGGATGTTCAGGTTCTATTTTCATACAACGGCCCAGGTAAACCATGGCTGTATCCGTTTCTCCCAAACCTGCATAGGCCTGGCCCAGGTTATTTAATACCATACTGCTGCCGGGGTATGATTGTAAAATATATTTCAGGATTGGAATTGCTTTTTGTTCAATACCGCTCATATTAAGTAATGCGGCGCAATTGTTAAGCAGGAGTTCATTGCCTGGATTATTTATGGCTGCCTTTATAATTAACAATAAGGCTTCTTCCCGGTGATCGCTGTACCAGCCTATGACGGCTGCGTCGCCCATTTGATTTCCATCATTATCATATTTTGCAGCAATGGATTGAACGGAACCCCCTGCACCCGGAGTTAATTTTTTGGAAAGCTGTAAATGGAGATCATTTAAAAAACTAACCAGTTCTGTTCTGGTAAATACTTTTTTTGTCAGTGTTGAAAGCAATGCAGTATTCTTTGCTGGAAATTTCCAATTGTCAACATTACCGTAGGAGCCGGGGTCTGAACTGTATAATGAGGTTGTTACAGTATTATTAGCAGGCTGTTGATTTTCCATCGCTTTTTTAACATTAGTATCAGCGCCATATTTTTTCAGCAGTTCCTGCGCCTGCTTCATCATTTTATCAATTTCGGCCTGCGTGGGCACCTGTGCAAAAACAAATTGCAATGAGAGAGAAAACATGAAAATGAAGGCGAATATATTTTTCATAAAAAATTGATTTTATTTATCAATCATTTCTTTTAATGCGGTAAAACTGAAATTTACTTCAAGCTGATTTTTAAAATTATCTGCCAGGTTGTTTTTATTTCTTATCCGTATCACCTGTTTCAATTTGAAATAATTATGCAGTTATTGTTTCACTAATTTTTCCACCAGCTTTTTTAGATCATCAATTTATTTTTGTTTCTCTTTAGGCTTTCAATTAATACGGGCAGAGCCCTGGTTAGTATTGGTGCCTCATCATCTCAATAAACCCCACAATGGCATAGCCAGTTCCGGGTACCACACTTCTAATACAAATAGCCGTTGGTGCCTAATTTAATAACCCAGATATCTTTATTCCCATGATTATAACTGTTAACATCACCGGTAAAAGAGGATGTAGCATAACCTGCTACAACATATCCGCCATCGGCTGCCTGATAAATACTATAAGAATAATCTTCTCCGCTTCCTCCAATTAATTTATTCCATGTAATATTTCCTATGGCATTCAGTTTAACTATCCAGTAATCATAAGAATTGGCGGGCCCATGGTTACTGCCGGTAATATCTCCACTTGTAGACGAGTTTGAATACCCCGTCACGATATATCCATCATCAGCCGTTTGCTTTATGCTGTAAGCCTGATCCCAATTATCTCCCCCTAATAATTTATTCCAGGTAATATTTCCAAAACGGTCCAGTTTCTCTATCCAGAAATCACGGGAGCCCCCTGATCCATGATTAACACCGGTAACATCCCCATTTGCAGTTGATGTTGAATAGCCAGCTACAATATAGCCGTCATCGGTTGTTTGCTGAATGCTTTGAGCTGCATCTTCGCCGTTTCCGCCCAGTAATTTATTCCACAAAATACTTCCATTTGTGTTTAATCTTACTATCCAGTTGTCAATTGGAAATATACCACCATGGTTAACTCCTGTAACATTACCATTAGCTGAAGAAGTAGATTGACCCGCCACTACAAAAGTTTCGTCATTTCCCTGTATTACCTGTTTTGCCATCTCATCTGCATTGCCGCCCAACAGTTTATCCCAAATCATATTTCCACTACCATCCAATTTTACTATCCAGTAATCATATCCTCCGTGGTTAACTTCGCTTACATTTCCTGAGTTAGAGGAGTTGGAAAAACCTGCAACAATATAACCACCATCAATTGTTTGCCTGATACTTTGTGCTTGATCTGTACCACTACCACCTATCAGCCTGTTCCAGGTAATATTCCTATCAGCATCCAATTTTACTATCCAGTAATCATAATTACCATTGTTGATTTCGGTTACATCGCCATTGGCAGAGGAGTTGGAATACCCTGCTACAATATATCCTCCATCAGTAGTTTGTTGAATACTGGTAACTATTTCATTGCCATCTCCCCCCAATAATTTATTCCAGTATAGATTACGATCAGCATCTAATTTCACTATCCAGAAATCTAAGGTGCCATTAATTCCTCCATGGTTAACGTCGGTAACATCGCCATTGGCCGAGGACTGGGAATAACCTGCCATGATATATCCTCCATCAGTGGTTTGTTGAATGCTGTATGCCTCCTCATCTAATGTTCCTCCCAATAGTTTTCTTGCGGGAGCCTGAAGTTGTAGTCCATACCAACCATAAGCCGTAAATATTTCAAGGCTTTGCGTAGTTGTATTAAAGATCATCAACCCCTGACTTGGGGTTGCAATGGCATCACGTTGAACGGTGGTCATGCGGGGTGGCAGAAAACCCTTGGCAGTAGAACTTACATCCAGCAGTGCTGAGGTATTGGGGCTGGTAGTGCCAATACCTACATTTTGTGCATTGGTGAAAAATGTTGCTGCCAGTAAGGACAGGAGTAATAATTTCTTTTTCATTTTTTCAGGCTTAAATTTTAAATGATCATGTTGTATCAGCTTACATTTTTATTACGGTGACGGACTTCTGCATTTGCCCGTAGCCCCATTCCACTGTTATATGATAAGTTCCGGAAGACAGTTTTTTCATATCAATATTCAATTGGCTGGCGCCGGGCAGCAGTGCGTGGTGCTGTGATTTTATCAGGGAACCCTTACTGTCAAATACTTTTACGGTTGGGGAAGATGCGCCGGTAGCGGTAATATTTACCCACAGCATTTCCTGTACCGGGTTGGGCCATAGTCTCCAGCTGTCTTTTGCCTCACAATCAGAACGTATTATACTTGTATATTGAATTCGTCCATCCACGTCATATTCTGCAATACGGTACATCGCTCCGCCGGGTAATGAGCTGTTATCGTTAAAAGTATATGTGCGTTCAATCGTGCTGTTACCCGCCGCCTGCACAGTGCCAATAGCTGTCCAGTGAATGCCATCAGGGCTTTTTTCTACAGTAAACCTGGCCGTGTTTTGTTCCTGTGCGGTTTTCCAGCTTATTATTACACTATTGCCCGTGCAGCGAACATTGAATAATAAAAACTGAACTGGCAATGGATTGTTTAAAGAAGACAAGGTCCATCGGGAAAAATCAGCAATGCCTGTTTTCTCTACATAGTTGCTGATTGTATTTCTTGATGTAAAACCCTGATTGCTCCAGGAAGTATTGTTTGGACTCTTCCACAATACAATTGTATTTTCATCAAAGCTGTTTAACTCGGCATCCAAATACAGAAATCTTAAGGTTGCATTTAAAGCAGAATTGTTGGCGGGCAAAATATCATAATATCGCAGGATACTGGAGCCCATTCCATAACCATTTACCTGTGAGTAATGCCCCCTGCGAATAACCGTACTGCCTAAATTTTGCGAAGAAGTAAGAATTACACCAAGGTTTCCCGGGTTTGTTGATAATGGAGCATTCAATGTATTGGTTATTTCAATGTAGCCACCGGTTGGCCCAATAATGCGGCTGAGTTCGGACTCGCCATTTAATAAAGCCGTGACTTGAAGAAGCAGGTTGTTATTGTTCAGGTCAATTAAACCTGAAGTAAAATTGATTGCTGAGCCAATGTTGATAGTTCGCTGCAGGGAAATTTTAGCGCTGCCTGTTTTGGCTATTTCCAGCACATCAAACAACGGTGTACTGGTTCCTCCAAGGGTGTTATTCTGTGTGCCGGTGAACTTAAATATGCCTTCTCCGGCTGCCTGGCTGATGGTACCATCATTATCCAGGTTCATATCCTGAAGGGTAATAACGACGCCCCCAGTTGTTTTAATAATAGCGCCGGAATCCACCTTGAATGTATTTTGAGCAGAGACAATTATTGTAGAAATGATACACATTGCAAACAGGAACCACTGGGGTGATATTATTTTTTTCATACCATTTTTATTAAAACCATTATTGACTATTTTTTTTTAAAATTGATTGCTGCATCTTTTTGGTCTTTTCAAAAATAAATGAACTCCTGTAGCCGGTTATCCCCCGAAACAGTGATTCAGTCAGGTTCCGGTAAGAATCACCCGAAACTGGTATTTTAAACAGAATGTTTGGTTTAAAGGGAGAGAATAGCAACCTTTATGAAGAACAACACTTTGTCTTCATTCATGAAATTATATTTACGATATTTCTTAGGAACATTTTTTGTCTTTGCAGGTATGTACGCATCGGCTCAAACACACCAGATTGACAGCCTGGAAAATGAGTTGAAAAAATCACCAAAAGATTCAGTTGCTGTCTTTCTCTATACAGCACTTGGTGATGCATTGTACGCCTATGATACGTTGAAAGCTCAACAATACCAGGAAAAAGGATTGCTCCTGGCTAAAAAGATGAATTGGGATTATGCAATCGGTGATAACTACCAGGTAAAAGCGATGAGTAAACAATTCTCTGGTGATCATGAAATGGCACACCTGCTGTTTGACAGTGCCATTCTCCATTTCAAAAAAACTATCCATAGCAAACTTCCTGAGCAAGAAGTGGAAAATGCAAAACTGGCTATGGCAACCTCTTTGGGTCAAAAGGCAGATATCTTGTTAAAGAGAGGAAAAGCTGAAGAAGCTATTGCTATTTTCATTGCTACTCTTGAGGCGTGGAAGACCTCTGATGATCCCCGGAAAGATCAGGCAATAGCAATTTATTATACGAAAATTTCCACAACTTATAATGAGCTAAAGCAATTTGAAAAAGCTTTATATTATGACAAGCTTTCCCTTTCTACTTTTCTTACACTAAATAATGAAGAATCCACTGCATGGGCTTATGTATTTATTAGTGCCGATTTTATCGGACTAAAACAAGTTGATTCTGCTATGCAATATTTATCAAACGCAAAACCAATTGTAGAACGGTTAAATAACCACCGGTTAAATGTGCAGTATTACAATAAACTGGGGCAGGCCAGCAGTCAAAAAAAAGAATACCGTACAGCCATTAGCTATTATGAAAAATCGGTAGCGGAAGCAAAGATTTCAGATGCAAAGTACCAGGTACTTTCCAATCAGCGAATGATTGGTATTAGCTATGTAAGGCTTGGAGAGTATGCTGCAGCCCGTAAAGTTTTATTAATTGCGTTGCCTGCTTCTATTGCCGGAAATTATGCACGGGAAAAAATGGAAATTTTACAGGAACTGGCAACAGTGGAAGAGAATACAAATCACCCAGCAGAAGCATTAAATTATTTGAAACAGGCGGTTGCGTTAAGAGATAGCGTTAATCAGGAAAATTCAAAAAAAGCAGTAGCGGAAATTGAAAATAAATATCAGGCGGCTGAAAAGGCCAAAGAAATAGTGCAGCTGAATGCTGATAAACAAATACAATCTTTAACCATCAAACAAAAATCAACGCTTAATTATATTTTGATTGGCTCTTTGGTTGCGTTAGTGATTGTTAGTTTTTTGGGTTATCGCAATTCCCGCCATCGTCATCTATTGGCAAAGCAGCAGGATGAATTGCAACAGCAACGTATCCGTGAACTGGAAAAGGATAAACAATTGGTAGCGGTAGATTCACTGCTCAAAGGCCAGGAAGAAGAAAGAAGCCGGCTCGCTAAAGACCTGCATGACGGATTGGGCGGATTATTATCAGGCGTAAAATTTTCACTCAGCAATATGAAAGACAATTTAATTATCACCCCGGATAATATGACTGTTTTTGAACGGTCATTGGATATGATTGATACTTCAATTAAAGAACTGCGACGGGTGGCGCATAATATGATGCCGGAGATGCTGACAAAATTCGGATTGGATGAAGCGCTAAAGGAATATTGTAATACTATTAATGCCACCAAACTGCTCGCTGTGAAATACCAGTCGCATGGCATGGAAACAAGGATGGATAAATCCGTGGAGATAATTGTTTACCGCATCATCCAGGAATTGCTGAACAATACGCTGAAACATGCAGCTGCAACGGAAGCATTTGTGCAACTGATAAGGGAAGACAATAGGTTGAATTTAGTAGTGGAAGACAATGGAAAAGGATTTGATGCAAACCTTCCTGAAAATAATAAAGGGGCAGGCTGGTCCAATATTCGCTCCCGGGTAGAATACCTGAAAGGGCAATTAGATGTTCATTCAGAAACAGGCAAAGGCACATTGGTAAATATTGAATTCAATATTTAGTTATGATACGGGTATTTATTGTGGACGATCATCCTGTTGTTATAGAAGGCATCCATTCTTTACTGCAAAACGAAAAAGATATTGAATGGGCCGGGCAGGCTATGAATGCCCAATCCTGTCTGGGGTTTTTTGTAAACAATACCGCTGATGTTGTATTAATGGACATCAGCATGCCGGGTATGGAGGGTGTTGAATTATGTGCGGTGATGAAAGAAAAATATCCCGGTATCATGATATTGGGCTTAAGTACATTTAACCAGGGCTTGTATATTAAGAAGATGATGGAGAATGGGGCTTCAGGATATATTTTAAAAAATTCATCCAAAGAAGAATTGATTGAGGCCATTCATGCCGTACATAGCGGAGATATATACTTTAGTGGCGAAACAGGGCTGGCCTTGCAGGAATATCAAAAATCATCTAAAACTGAATTGCCGGGTTTAAGCAGCAGAGAAAAAGAAATACTTGGATTGATTGCTGAAGGATATACGAATCCCCAGATTGCTGAAAAAATTTTTCTCAGTTCATTTACAGTTGACAGCCACCGCAAGAATTTACTCGCAAAACTGAATGTAAAAAATACGGCAAGTCTGATCCGGTTAGCAGTAGAAAAAAAACTTATTTAGTAAGTTACACTTTCACCGGCACACTATGCACCGCATTACTCATCTCCTTAATCAGTGATGCATCTTTTTCAATAGCATTGCCGACAACAATAACATCAGCACCTGCTTTGCAATTAAGGTAAGCTTTCTCCGGCTGGATGATACCGCCGCCGATAATCAACGGAGCTTCAATATTATCAGCTACTATTTTTATCATGCTTTCTGTAATAGGCCGTTTGGCGCCACTGCCGGCATCCATATAAATTAATTTCATACCCAGCATTTCACCTGCCATTGCAGTACACATGGCTATTTCATTTTTATCAGCGGGTACAGGAGCCGCATTGCTGATATAAGAAACCGTGGTTGGGGCGCCACCATCTATAACAATATAACCAGTGGGTATTATTTCCAATCCGCTTTGTTTTACAAAAGGAGCAGACACCACATGCTGGCCAATCAGCAATTCAGGATTGCGGCCGGATATTAATGAGAGGTATAATAAGGCATCCGCATACTTACATACCTGTGATGGACTGCCGGGAAATAAAACGACAGGAATATCACAATTTTGTTTGATATGCTGCACACATTCATCTAAGTGATTAGAAATAACCAGGCTGCCGCCAACTAGTAAATAGTCAACCCCTGCAGAAGCGGAAAGTTCAATAAGATCATCCAGCACCGATGTGTTGACATTGTCGGGGTCTATCAGTACCGCAAAAGATTTTTTCCCTTGTTTTTTTTTATCGGCCAATGTGTTATAAATCGCTGACTTCATCCGGTACTCGTTGGTATATGCAAAAATGCGAAAAACTTCCGGTATTGCCCACTTGAGAACTAAATTGGGTTTTTTTGCAAAAAACGATTGTAACTTTCTTTCAAAATTAATTATATGCGGATATTGCCGGCTTTTATTATTGCCCTGCTTATTATAGCCTGTAATATCTCCGCCAGTAAGGAAAAAGATACAAAAAATACCGCTAAGCCGGCAACCCACATGCCGGAACCACCAGCAACTCCTGATACTATTTTTACTGGTTTTGGTACAGAGCCATTCTGGTCTGTTTATGTAATTAATAACAACAAGATTGTTTTTCATCCTGCTGATGGCCCGGATGTGGAAGTTCCATTTGTTACCGGAACAACAAATAGCAGCAATACAACGAAATACATTTCTGCCAATAGTAATGCATCAATAGAATTAACCATTGTTAAAAAAAATGCAGTGATGGCATGAGTGATAAAATACATCCTTACGAAGTAGCTCTTATCGTTAATAAAACAAAATATCCGGGTTGCGGAAGAAACGATTAATGATTAAGGCTGTCAATTTATCTACTCACTTCCCAAAGTAATTTTCTTACGTCCGGCACAAACGAAAATTCCGGCCAATTCTTTATTATTGAATTTTTTAGACTGATTGTTTAACTGTAATGCCTTTCTGTAAAGACTTTGCGCCGGCCAGTTTTAAGAAATCAGCCATTAGCAACCATTACAAAGCACAAAACCGTAAAAAGCCTTGCCTGTTTTGCCTTTTACATGAATAAACAGAAGACATATTTTTTTTAGTGCACCGGAACTGAATTTCCAAAAAATTTTTACCCTAAAAAGAGATACCCACTGTGAAGAAATGACCCGACCCAACACAGGCTTGCATCATGGCGTTGTAACCTGCCCTTATCCACATAATGTGAATATCTCTGGCTATGAATTACAGATACTTAAAAATATTTTCGTCTTCACCCTTAGCATTTACTTAACCCGAGAAATTTTTTAGTTATGGCTGCCAAAACCAAAGCTTCCGCAAAAAGCGGTTTGCAATTTTCCCGTCGCTTTACCCGTGACGATGTGAAAGTGTTTGATATGTTTGAGTACGATTACCGCACTTCGGTTATTCGTAACCCGAGCGGTGAGGTAGTGTTTGAGATGAACAATGTGGAAGTACCTAAACAATGGAGCCAAATTGCAACCGATATTCTTGCACAAAAATATTTTCGTAAAGCTGGTGTTCCGCAAACTGATGCCTGCCTGAATGACGCAGTCGGGCAGGGGAGTTTAGGAAGAGAAACTTCTGCCAAACAGGTAGCTCATCGCCTGGCTAATTGCTGGAAGCAGTGGGGCGAACGCTATGGATATTTTGCTTCAGAGAATGATGCACAAATATTTTATGAAGAATTAGTTTACTCGGTGCTGAACCAGATGTGTGTGCCTAATTCGCCACAATGGTTTAATACAGGATTGTATGAAAGCTATGGTATCACCGGTAAGCCACAGGGACACTATTATGTTGACCCAACTGATGGCGAACTGAAAAAATCACAGAATGCTTATGAACGTCCCCAACCACATGCCTGCTTTATCCTGAGTGTGAACGATGACCTGGTGAATGAAGGCGGTATTATGGACTTATGGGTTCGGGAAGCAAGGATATTTAAATACGGTTCCGGTGTAGGTACCAACTATTCTAACCTTCGTGGTGCCGGAGAAAAATTAAGTGGCGGCGGCACATCATCCGGCTTAATGAGTTTCTTAAAAATTGGCGACAGGGCTGCCGGTGCTATTAAATCTGGTGGCACTACCCGCCGTGCAGCTAAAATGGTTTGCCTGGATTTAGACCATCCTGAAATTGTTGACTTCATCAATTGGAAAGTAGAAGAAGAGAAAAAAGTAGGGGCACTGATTGCAGCCGGTTATTCATCCGGCTATGAAGATGAAGCATACAGAACAGTAAGCGGACAGAATTCCAATAACTCTATCCGCATTCCCAATTCATTCTTCAAAATTTTAGAAGAAGATGGGGAATGGGAACTGAAAGGAAGAATGGATGGCAGGGTGATGAAAAAAATTCCTGCAAGAGAATTGTGGAACCAGATTTCTTATGCAGCATGGCGTTGTGCTGATCCCGGGACACAATACAATACAACCATCAATGAATGGCACACTTGTCCGGAAGGTGGTGAGATAAGAGCTTCTAACCCCTGCTCTGAATACATGTTCCTGGATAACACTGCCTGCAACCTTGCATCAGCCAACCTGATGAAATTTTTTGACACTGCTACCAATCATTTTGATGTAGAAGGGTATGAATATAACTGCCGCTTGTGGACAGTGGTTTTAGAAATATCAGTATTGATGGCACAATTTCCTTCAAAAGAAGTGGCTCAGCTGAGTTATGAATACAGGACCCTTGGATTAGGATATGCAAACCTTGGAACGATGTTGATGGTTAGCGGAATTCCCTATGACAGTGAAGAAGCAAGAGGCATTGCCGGTGCTATTACTGCTATCATGACGGGTATATCTTACAAAACATCAGCTGAAATGGCGAAGGTACTCGGAGCATTTCCAAGATATGAGGAGAACAAAGCTCACATGATGAGGGTAATGCGTAATCATCGCCTTGCTGCTTATGATGCTGATGAATATGAAAGCCTGAGCCTGAAACCGCAAGGCATTAAAGCTCAGTACTGCCCCGACTATTTACTGAAATCTGCCTGCAAAGCATGGGATGATGCAGTGGAAATGGGAGAAAAATATGGCTACAGGAATGCACAGGCAACTGTTATTGCTCCAACAGGAACTATCGGCTTGGTTATGGATTGCGACACTACCGGTGTAGAGCCAGATTTTGCATTGGTGAAATTTAAAAAATTATCCGGCGGCGGATATTTCAAAATCATCAACCAATCAGTACCAACGGCATTAAAAAATTTGGGATACACTGAAAAAGAATCAGAAGCGATTATTAAATATGCCACAGGGTCGGCATCCTTTGCCGGTGCTCCTTTTATTAATCATCAGTCGCTGAGTGAAAAAGGATTTATTGCGGATGAAATCAAACGGCTGGATGCTGCTGCATTAACAGCTTTTGAAGTTGGATTTGTATTTAATAAATATACATTGGGTGAAGAATGCCTGCAACGCCTTGGCTTTACCCCCGAACAGTATAACGATTTAGAATGGAGCCTGCTGGAAGGATTAGGTTTCAGCGATGAGCAGATTGAAGCCGCCAACGACTACGTATGCGGTACCATGATGCTGGAAGGAGCCCCTTTATTAAAAGAAGAACACTTGCCCGTTTTTGACTGCGCCAACAGATGCGGGCCCAATGGCCAGCGTTATATCCATGCACATGGCCATATCCGTATGATGGGAGCCACTCAGCCTTTTATAAGTGGAGCAATATCCAAAACCATCAACCTGCCCCATGAAGCAAAAGTGGATGAGATTGCAGATTCTTATTTGCTAAGCTGGCAGTTGGGTTTGAAAGCAAATGCTTTATACCGTGATGGTTCAAAATTATCCCAGCCACTCAGCAACAAATCTGATAAGAAGAAAAAATCAGACGACGGAAATCAGAAAACAGAGAGCCTGGGGCCAGGAGCGGGGGGGCAGGAAATGGCTTCGGCTGAATCAAACATTGTGGATTTGGGTAAGCTGACTGTTGAAGAACTTTTGGAAGAAGTACAGAAAAGGGTACAATCTTCCCCGGATACAAAACTGAAACGTAAACTGGCCAGCATTGTTGAACGCCGTGCATTGCCGGCCAAACGCCGTGGCTTTACACAAAAAGCAAAAATCAACGGACAGGCCATCTTCCTCCGCACAGGAGAATATGGTGACGGAACATTAGGAGAAATTTTCATAGACATGGCAAAAGAAGGCGCAACGATGCGTAGTATGATGAACTGTTTTGCCATCTCTATCTCCATCGGTCTTCAGTATGGCGTGCCATTAGAAGAGTTTGTAGATAAATTTGCCTTCACCAGGTTTGAACCATCTGGTTTTGTAGAACACCCAAACATTAAAACAACTACTTCGATAGTTGATTTAATATTCCGGGTGTTAGGTTATGAATACCTGGGGCGTACAGATTTAGTACATGTACTTGACAAACCAGAAATAACGAATACTGGTGCTGATGAATGGGATGAAGTGCCCTCCAATCCATTGGAATATGCAAAAGACCCTGAATTGTCCAGTGTCAGGGTTACCCCGTCATCGGGAAGCGTTGCCCCGCAATCGGTAAAAAATCAACGGGCAGCACAAACCGTAAAAACTGAAAACGGGATGGATGCAATGAATGCTGCTGCTAAGAATATGCAGAGTGATGCCCCGGCCTGTAATGTTTGCGGCCACATTATGATGCGAAGCGGCACTTGTTACAAATGTTTGAACTGTGGTAACCAGGGTGGTTGCAGTTAACCTCAACCCCAACCCTTCTCCACGGAGTGGAGAAGGGAGAAGAACATGTTTGGACGGAAAACCAAATAAAGAGTGTACCCATTAATTCTACATCCCCCGCTTCAAGCGGGGGATGTTTGTTTTAGTAAAGTTTCTATGCAGAGCAAGCAAAAAGTCCAGGTAATAATAGAATATTTCAGTAGTACTTCTTTACTTGTATTTAATTGTGGGGCTTGTAAATTACAGGCAAAAATCTGCTAACTATGAAAACCAAAATCATCTTACTACTTATTATTACCAGCATTGTATTGCAGGCCTGCAACAGGGCCATGAGTCCTTTTGATGCAGCCAATCATCCAAGAGGGAAGAAGTGCAGGGATATAAAGTAACGCCATGTGATGCTGCCTGCCCCGCCGAATGGCGTGGGGGCTTGTCGGAGCATAACATAGTTATTCCCCGCCAAAAACATTATTCACGGCGCCTTCCAGCATCGGAAATTTTTCTACTACAAAACCTTTGATAGTAGCAATGGCTTGTTTGGCCTGATCATCTGTAAGGCCGGCTTCAGTTTTTAATTTGTCAATCAGTTCTTGCATATAAATAATTTGAAGTTTACGGGTTGAAGTTAGTACAGCCTTGGGCGGGATAAAAATGCCGGAAGGCTTTCCGGCATTTAATGATTTATGCGACTTACTGAGAATAAGGCTATGCCACTTTCAGTAAACTTAGCTTACTTTTATCAAACTTACGTTTGGCATATTCCAGGTCGAGGTTGAACTGTGTTTCTTTTGTTGAAGGCATTTCATACATCGCATCAGTAAGGATGCCCTCACAAATGCTTCTGAGGCCCCTTGCCCCTAATTTATATTCCATAGCTTTCTCTACCATAAAGTTCAGTACGTCTTCTTCTATGGTCAGCTGAATACCTTCCAGCTCAAATAGTTTTTTGTATTGTTTTACCAAGGCATTCTTTGGCTCGGTAAGAATTGACCTGAGTGTAACTGCATCCAGCGGGTCAAGGTGGGTAACTACGGGTAAGCGGCCCAGCAGCTCCGGTATCAATCCAAAAGATTTTAAATCCTGCGGATTGATATAACGCAGCAGGTTCTTCTTCATATCCTCCTGCAACTCTTTATCTACGTTAAAACCGATGGTGTTGGTTTGTACCCGGCGGGCAATAACCCTGTCAATACCATCAAAAGCACCACCGCAGATAAAAAGAATATTCTGTGTATTAATTTTTACCAGTTTTTGTTCCGGATGCTTGCGGCCTCCCTGTGGTGGCACCAGCACTTCAGAACCTTCCAGCAGCTTCAGCAAACCCTGCTGCACACCTTCGCCACTTACATCACGGGTAATGGAAGGGTTATCACCCTTCCGGGCAATTTTATCAATCTCATCTATAAATACAATACCCCTTTCTGCTGCTGCCACATCATAGTTACAAACCTGCAATAACCGGGAGAGGATGCTCTCAACATCTTCACCCACATAACCCGACTCGGTAAAAACCGTAGCATCAACAATGGTAAAAGGAACATTGAGCAAACGGGCAATACTTTTTGCCAGTAATGTTTTGCCGGTACCAGTTTCACCCACCATGATGATATTGCTTTTTTCTATTTCAACATCATTGGTAGCAGAAACAGGTTCATTATTTCTTTGTTGTAAGCGTTTGTAGTGATTGTACACAGCCACAGCCAGTGTTTTCTTGGCTTCATCCTGGCCTATCACATAATCGTCTAAAAATTTTTTAACCTCAACTGGTTTCTTAACTGTAAGCTTGAAGGAAGAAGCCCCCTTGTCGTCTTTAACCATCAGTTCCTGGTCAATGATTTCCCGGGCATGCTCCACGCAGTTTTCACAGATATGCCCTTCCTGGCCGGCAATGAGTATTTTAACCTCATCACGGCTGCGGCCACAAAACGAACAGTGTAAAGGATTCTTTGCCATATTTTCTTACAGTATAACGGGTTACAAACGAATTCGTAGCTTACAAAATTATAAAACCGTCCCGATTAGGACGGCTTTATTTATATTTTCAGCCTAAATGTCTCGTTGAGAGGAGTTTAGAGTTTACTTACCAGTTTGTCTGCTATGCCATATTTAATAGCCCCGTCTGCATCCATCCAGTAATCCCGGTCAAAATCCTTCATAACCTGCTCTACGGTTTTCCCGCAATTTTTTGCCAATATACCAGCGCCGATTTCCTTTACCCGTTTGGTTTGCTGCGCCTGTATTTCCAAATCTGTACTCACACCCTGTATATAACCGCCCAGCGACGGCTGGTGTATCATCACTTCACCATGCGGAAAAATAAACCGTTTCCCTTTTGCCCCACCACTTAATAAAATACTTCCCATAGAGGCAGCAAGGCCCATGCAAATGGTACTAACGGGACTTTTGATCATCTGCATTGTATCATACATCACCATGCCGCTTGTAACAACACCACCCGGACTGTTGATGTAGAATTTAATTTCTTCACCGGGCATATCTGCATCGAGCAACAGCAGTTTGCTTACAATATCTTTGGCACTTTTGTCATCCACCACACCCCACAGGTACACTGCTCTTTTTTCAAAAAAATATTTTTCTAATTTTTTGCTGAACATGCCCAGGTCACTCTTTGGTTGTTCATCTTTTTCGTTTTCGTCTTCCATCCGAAAATCGGTATGTAAAAATTGATTGCGGTTCATATATGTGTTATTTCTTTTATTATTATTATTTAGCCGGCTTTTGTTTTTCATGGCATCGGCTGTTGTGTCACACACTTCATCGTTCTGTTCATAGGGCATCCACCCACCCCATCTTCCTACAGCAATTTATTTTCCTCATTTCGCCCCTCCCAGGAGGGGAAGAACCCTTAATGCCTATTTCTTTAAGGTTCGTTCATTGTAAAAAGACTATTAGACCTAAGTCTCCCCTTTAAGGGGTCAGGGGGTTTTCACCTTCCTCGGGTTAGTCAGCAACACTTCATCTACTAATCCATATTCTTTTGCCTCAGCAGCGGTCATCCAGTTGTCCCGGTCAAAATCCTTTTCAATCTGCTCAATTGATTTACCGGTATGAACATTCACTACTTCATACAATTCTCTTTTTAGTTTACGGATTTCATTTACGGTAATTTCAATGTCACTGGCCTGTCCGCCAATAGCACCGCTTGGCTGGTGCATCATAATGCGGGAATGTTTCAATGCAGCTCTCTTGCCTTTTGTTCCTGCACCCAATAATACACAAGCCATAGATGCCGCCACACCAATACAGATAGTGGCAATATCGGGGCTTACATACTGCATGGTATCATACACACCCAAACCCGAATACACACTGCCGCCCGGGCTGTTGATATACATATTGATATCCCGGGACCTGTCTGAAGAATCCAGGAAAAGCAATTGGGCAGTTACAATATTGGCTATTTCATCATTGATGGGGTAGCCAAGGAAAATGATCCGGTCCATCATCAACCTGCTGTACACATCCATAACGGCAACATTCAGGGACCGTTCTTCAATGATGTTGGGCGTCATGGCAGTTACCAGGTGAGAAGCATAACTGTGTAGGGTATTACTGGAAATGCCACGGTGTTTCACCGCATATTTTTCAAATTCTGAATTAAAACTCATAGATAATTATTTATGCTGAATGGGTTCAGTTCATCAAATATCCGTCCAAATGGCAAAACCACAAAATTGGTGACACGAATACTAATAATTAAGACTTATTGGCATAAATAAAAAGGTTCCGGCAGTCCGGAACCTTTTTATTTAAACATGAGTTCTTAAACCATTAATGATGGTGGTGCTGATGCGCCTCTACCATTTTCGTAAACTCTTCCGCACTGATGTCTTTGTCAGTTGGTTTCACCCGGGTGGCAGACCATTCAAATATCTTTTGTGTCTGGATGCGGTTGTAAGCATCTTCCACATATTTCCTGTCCTTCATCATTTTCTCAACATAATCAGTTACCCAGGGCTGGTCATCACTCAGGTTGGCGCCGCCCATATAGCTGAAGAGTTGTTGTTTGGCAAAAGCCTTTATTTCATCCGGGTTTACTTCTATCGCATTATCCTGGACTATTTTGTCAGAGATTAATGTCCATTTAAGCTGACTGATAAAAGTGGGAAATTCATTTTCAACCTGCTCGTCAGTTTTAGGCTCCTGGCCTTTGCCAGTTTCTGGTTGTGTCTTAATCCATTTTTTTAAAAAATCTTCCGGAAATTTTATTTCAGTATGGTCAACCAGTTGATGAAATACCTGGTCGTGGATTTGATTAGTAGCCTGCCCGTTCCAGTAGGCTTGAATTTCTTCTTTAATCTTATTACGAAAGTCAGCTTCTGTTTTTACCTCTTGATTTGGATATAGTTGATTGAAGAATTCTTCGTTCAATTCTCTTTTCTCTAAAAGCCCGACTTTAGTAATTACTAATTTGAAATATTTGTCTGCCGATGCAGCCTCTTCTTTATCTAAACCGAGGTCACCAATAATCCATTCTCTTTCTTTTTCATCAAAAGCAGTTTTCAGCTGCACCACTTCAACGTCACCTGCTTTTTTACCTACCCAGTTTTTGCGATAGCCTTCAGCGAAATATTTTACAAGGATAGAATTATCTTTTTTAATACCACCTTCTATTTCATTGCCATCAGCATCGGTTTCTATAAAATTTAGATTTAATACATTTTCTTCAGTAGTGGCGGTTTCCTCATCTTTCATATTGCCATGGCGGTTTTGCAAACGGTCCACTTCGCTGTTGATCATTTCACCGGTAACGGTAACAACGTAACGGGTAGTCTTTGCTTTCGCCAGATCCGGCAGGGGGAAGTCGGGTTTCATACCTATTTCAAACCCGAAAGAATAATCTGTTGGATTGTTTACATCCAGTTGTTTGAAATCAGATTCCAAAGGCAGTGGCTGGGCAAAAATGTCCAGCTTGTCATTTTGCAGGTAACCGACTAATTCACGGTCAACCGTTTTCAGTACTTCATCAGCAAACAGTGAAGATCCATACATTTTTTTAATCAGCCCGGCAGGCACCATTCCTTTTCTGAAGCCGGGGATATTTGCTTTTTTGCTGTATTCTTTCAATGCCTTTTCGAAAGAAGGCAAGTAATCGGTTTTTTCGAGTTTCACTGTCAGCTTTTCATGCAGCAGACCGATGTTTTCTTTGGTAACTGTAGCCATTTTAGTTTATTAAGTTAATTAGTTAATTGGTTAATTGGGGACGATACTGATTAACCAATCCACCAATTAACCAATTCCAGAAGAGTGCGGGTGGAGGGACTCGAACCCCCATGCCTCACGGCGCCAGATCCTAAGTCTGGTACGTCTACCAATTTCGCCACACCCGCAATTTTGGGCTGCAAATGTAGGGCATTTTTGCCTTCCCGGATAAATGAGATTGCAATAAAAATGGCCTGGGGGCATTACCGGCAATTTTTTTTTTACTAACGATTAAAAATTGTACGTTTGGACTGTTCCCCGTTTACGATCCTTTATCTTCAGAATATCCATATAAAAGGCTTATTTCCATTGAAAATTTGACTTGAGAGAAGGTGCAGGACTGTTCTGCAACCATTTTTTTTGCAACCAAACTAACTGTTGATGAGAAAGATTATTTTATTCTTGCTCGGAGGGGTCTGTGTTTTCAACACCACTGCCCAAAATCCGGCCACTGTATTTACCATCGCTAACAGAACTATTGCCTTGCCATGCGGCACCAGTTGTACAACTATTACAGCACAGGTTCCGCATATTAAGCAAACGAATAGTTATGTTATTACAAATCCTGGTTACATTCCGTTTAGCTACACCACAGCTGGTGGAACCGAAGTGTCACAAATCTATATTGATGACACCTGGAGCCCTGTTATCAATCCGGGCTTCAACTTTTGTTTTTATGGAAGTACTTATTCGTCATTGATAATGGGTTCCAATTCTGCCATCACATTTGATATTTCGAGGGCAGGTAATAATAGCGGGTGGTCAATTGCCGCAGGTACCGGAACAATACCCAATACAGCGTATGCTCCCAGTATGATTTTCGGACCTTACCATGATATTGATCCGAGCCGTACTTCAACGAACAAAAAGATTGAATGGCGGGTAGAAGGTACAGCTCCTAAAAGAAGATTTATTGCAAGCTATAATGATATGCCTTATTTCGGCTCAAGTTGTACCACACCAAGATCTACTCACCAGATGGTACTCTATGAAGGAACGGGTGTAGTTGAAGTTTATATAAAAGATAAACCATTTTGCACAAGCTGGAACAGTGGGTTAACGATACTGGGAATGCAGAATCAAACCCGGGCCAGTGCTATAGCCGCCACTGGAAAAAATGCAACTGTTTGGGGTGCTGCTGGTATGGATTCCTGTTTCCGTTTTATTCCTTCTTCAGGTACTTCAAGGCTTAAGAGTGCAGAACTGGTAGTGAACGGAACCGTAGTTGCCAATGCAGATACCAGTACGCTTTCTGCAGGAGTTTTAAATCTTAGCTTTCCCAATGTTTGCCCGACTGCCGACAGTACAGCTTATGTTATCAGGGTAACCTACAATGATTGCATTGGCGATCCTCCGCAGGATGTTGTTTTTACCGATACTGTTTTTGTAAAAAGAGATGCTGCGCCTGCACTATCCTTAACCAAAACAGATGCAAATTGTACAAGCAATGGAACTATTACTGCCACAACAACCGGGGGCGGGCCGGCTCCTAAGGAGTACAGTATAAACGGGGGAACAACATATCAAACTTCTAATGTATTTACAAATGTGGCTCCGGGTACATATAATATCCTGGTACGAAATGTTGGTTCTACTTGTACCGGCACACTACCTGTAACAGTAAACTTTGTAAGCAATTTAAATTTATCAGTTGGTAATGGCGGAAGTATTTGCCGGGGGGCATCCTTTTCAACAGAGGTTGGGGGCAATGCTACTTCTTACAGCTGGACACCAACTACAGGTGTCAGCAACCCCAATATTGCCAATCCTTTTTTTACACCAGATGTCACAACCACCTACACGGTTACCGGAACATTGGGTACCTGTACTTTACAGCGGACAGTTACGGTTACGGTATTTCCCGGTGCTACGGCCAATGCAGGGCCTGATGCTATTCTAATTGCCGGCGATGTTTATCCTATGCAGGCAAGTGGATCTGCAGGCACTTATTTATGGACACCATCAACATGGTTGAGTGCAGCAAATATTCTTAATCCGAATGCAAGTCCGGCAGCTACCACTATTTATACATTGAGGGTAACAACACCGCAGGGTTGTTTTGCCACCGATGATGTAAACATCACCGTAATACCCTATTGTGTAAAAATAATGGAAGCATTTACTCCCAATGGTGATGGTATTAATGAAAGATGGCTTATCACCAATGGCAATTGTCTTAAAACCGCTAGCACACAGGTGTTTAACCGCTATGGCGCCAGGGTCTTTGAATCCGGTGATTACAAAAATACCTGGGACGGAACCTATGAAGGCAAGCCGCTGCCCGATGGTACTTATTATTATATCATCTCGTTTCAGTTATTAAATGGCAGAACAGTTTACCTCAAAGGCAACCTGACTATTCTGCGATAATTTTTTTAAAATAAAAAACAAACAGATGAAACGTTATATAATTCTTTTTTTATGTCTTGCTGTTGTAACCATTGCTTCGGCGCAACAGCTGATGGTAGCATCGTTGTACGATCAACACGGCAACCTGCACAATCCGGCCACAGCCGGGGCAAATAAACATGGCACTATCGGTGCTTCCTACAGGAAAATGTGGGATGGTATCGATGGCGGTCCGCAAACCAGCATTTTATTTGCTTCAGGATATTTAAAAAGTGCAAAAATTGGCATTGGCGGCTATGTATATAATGATGTAACCGGCCCTACTAAAAGGATGGGTTTGCAGACGGCTTTATCTTATCATATCCCAATGGGAAATGATGCTTTTTTTTCACTTGGCCTGGAAGGAAGGTTTCAGCAATTTTCTATTGATAAAGTAAAATTGCAGGAGTCATTAGGCAACGATCCCGTGCTGGGAGCAGAAGACAGCCGTTTTAAAGGGGATGCCGGTTTTGGCGTTGCCTATACCGGAAAAAAATTACAGGTAGGTGCGTCTGTAAGTCAGCTGATACAATCAAAGCTCAACTTTTACAGCGGCAACCTGACGAGAACAGAGGAAGCAAGATTGTACCGCCATTATTACCTGCATGGCAGTTATATTATTGATGCAGACGGCAACACCAAACTTATTCCCAATATTTTATTTGTCTATCTTCCCAATGCCCCGGTAGAATTTCAGGGAGGGGTAAGGGTGGAACATAAAGATATTTTCTGGTGGGGTGTCGCATTAAGGGCCAGGCAAAGCTGGATGCTGTCTGCCGGTGTAAAAGTGCAGAAAAAATTTACTATCGGTTATTGCTTTGATATTTTCAGTACACCGCTGAGTGTGTACGACAAGGGATCAAACGGGCATGAGATTTTAATAAAGTATGATTTTTTGAAATAGGGCTTAGTACATAGCATAGTGGAAAAAGAGAGAAAGGGGATACCTGTTTTTAATAAAGTGTATTCTTCTTTCTCTCTTTTTATGTGAAATATTTTTCTATCTTCTCTGTGCGAAGCATATTCAACTCTCCTCTTTTCCCTTATTCCCCGAGCTAAAAATATCCCATCCTTTGAGCTCTTGGCTTATTTCAGTAAATTCGTAGACAATGGAAACCGTAGCACAGATACCGAAGTATAATTTAAACGATGAGGAGGAAAAAAAGCTCATCCTCCGGGAGTACCGTTCCCTGCTGAAAACGCTGAAGACTAAATTAAAGCCGGGTGATAAAGCCCTCATTCGTACAGCTTTCGAAATGGCCGCTGATGCCCACAAGACCATGCGGCGCAAAAGTGGAGAGCCGTATATTTTACATCCCATAGCCGTAGCAAAAATTTGTGCCGATGAAATTGGCCTCGGTGTCCGTTCTACTATTTGTGCCCTGCTGCACGACACGGTGGAAGACACTGATATTTCCCTGGAAGATGTTAAAAGGGAATTTGGTGAAGAGATAACCCGTATCGTTGACGGGCTTACAAAAATTTCCAACGTCATTGATGTAAATGCTTCTCAACAGGCGGAAAATTTCAAAAAAATATTACTGACACTGACAGATGATCCCCGTGTAATCCTTATCAAACTGGCAGACCGGATACATAATATGCGGACCCTCGACAGTATGAAACGGGAAAAGCAATTGAAAATTTCTTCCGAAACAGTCTATGTGTATGCACCACTGGCGCACCGTATGGGCTTATACAATATCAAGACTGAAATGGAAGACCTGGCCATGAAATACATGGAGCCGGATGTGTACCGGGACATTGCAAAAAAACTGGCTGAAACAAAAAAAGAAAGAGCCAGGTTCATCAATGAGTTTATTAAACCAATTAAAGAGAAATTAGATAAAGCACAATTGGATGCGGAGATTTATGGAAGGCCTAAAAGCATCCACTCCATCTGGAATAAAATGAAGAAGAAAGGAGTGGAGTTTGAAGAAGTGTATGACCTTTTCGCCATCCGTGCCATTTTAGATTCGCCGCCCGAAAAGGAAAAAGAAGATTGCTGGAAAGTATATTCGATGATTACAGACGAATATTCCCCTTCTCCTGAAAGATTAAGGGATTGGCTGAGCAATCCAAAGGCAAATGGTTATGAAGCATTACATACCACGGTAATGGGGCCGCAGGGCAGGTGGGTGGAAGTGCAGATACGAACCAAACGGATGAATGAGATAGCGGAAAAAGGCCTGGCTGCCCACTGGAAGTATAAAGAAGATGCCGCAGATGAAAGCCGCTTCGATAAATGGTTTCAGCAGATACGGGAAGTTATCAGCAACCAGGAAACGGACAGCATTGATTTTTTGCAGGACTTCAAAACCAGTTTTCTCGCCGAAGAAATTTATGTCTATACACCCAAGGGCGATGTAAAAATGCTGCCGGTGGGTTCTACAGCACTGGATTTTGCATTTTCCATTCACAGCGCCATTGGTGTAAAAACGATTGGGGCCAAAGTGAACCATAAATTAGTTCCTATCAGCCATAAGCTGCACAGCGGAGACCAGGTAGAAATTATTACCAGCAACAAGCAAAAAGCATCGGAAGACTGGATTGGTTTTGTTGTTACCTCCAAAGCCAAAGGAAGAATAAGGGATGCGCTGAAAGAAGAAAAAAGAAAAGTGGCAGACGAAGGTAAGTATGCTGTGCAAAGAAAATTGGAAGGAATCGGGGCGGCTTTTAACCAGCATAATATTGATGAACTGGTGCATTGGTACAAACTTCCTTCGAATCTTGACCTGTTTTACCAGGTATCGGTTAAAAATATTGACCTGAGGGAGTTGAAAGATTTTAAATTACACGGAGATAAAATAGAAGCGCCGAAACCTGTAAAAATTCATGCTGAAAAAACAGAATACATTCCCCATACCGGAAAAAAAGATGCCGAGCTTATCATCTTTGGTGAAAGCAGCGATAAGATTGTTTACAATCTCGCCAATTGCTGCAAGCCTATTCCCGGTGATGATGTGTTTGGATTTGTAACCACCGGAAAAGGATTGACCATTCACCGTACCACTTGTCCCAATGCTGCCAAGTTGCTCGCCAGCTACGGGCACAGGGTGGTAAAAACAAAATGGGCCAAGAACAAAGAAATTTCTTTCCTTACCGGGGTTAAGATTGTGGGCATGGATGACGTGGGGGTGGTAAATAAAATTACCACGCTGATCTCTGGTGAACTGAAAATAAATATTGCCGCCCTTACCATTGAAGCCAAAGAGGGCCTCTTTGAAGGTAATATCCGCTTGTATGTGCATGACAAGGAAGAGTTAGATAAGCTGGTGCAAAGCTTACTGGCCCTGCCGGGCATTGAATCGGTGGAACGCTATGATATGGAAGACATTCCTTCCTGATCTTTAAAGGCTCTGCCTGTTTTTTGTGACAATCAAGCCTGCAATGCTGCCTTGAACCGATATTTTGTTTAACTTGTTTCCCGGTTCCGGTTAAGGACTTGATTATTACCAGGCACAACTGCACAACTTTTTTATGAGACAACAACTGCTGAAATCTCTGGCGGCAATAAGCTGTTTTTTTTTATGCTGCAGTAACATCAATGCACAAGGTTTTTCTTTTAATTGTACAAGAGATACAATCATTCCTGGTTGCAACAATGTTTGTTTCACATTAACAGGCATTATCCCCGACATTTATGCCACAACAGGTTCATACGTTATAAACCCGACGAGTACCACACCGGGTTGCACACCGGTATATGTTCAGCCGGATGATCCTGCCGGCACACCTACCAGCCTTGTTATTGATGACAGGTACAGTGCTGTAATTAATATCGGATTCCCGTTTCCTTTTTATGGAACCACCTACACCCAGCTTATTGCTAGTACCAACGGCTATATAAGTTTTGATATTTCGAAGGCTAACGGGTTTGCTCATTGGTCTATCGGTGCTGATCTGCCAAGTGCAACGTACGACAGGGCCATGATAATGGGGCCATATCATGATCTTGACCCTTCTGTGGGTACATCACCAACCCAGCGGATACAGTACCAGTTATTTGGAACAGCCCCTCACAGGAGATGGATATTAAGTTTTTACAAGGTGCCTTTATTCAGCGGTGCCTGTAATGCCTTAATTGAAAATACCCACCAGATAGTTTTGTACGAATCAACCGGTGTGTTTGAAGTAATAGTTTTCAGCAAACAAATTTGCCCGGGCTGGAATAATGGCAGGGCTATTCTTGGTATCCAGAATTGGAACAGAACACAAGGTATGATGGCACCCGGCAGAGCAGCTATTGCAAACGGCTCCTGGGGCTCTGCAGGAATGAATGAAAGCTGGAGGGTGGAGCCTGCCGGCGGTGCATCTCTTTTCAGAAGAGTAGAATTAACAGACCTGGCGGGCACCATTTTAGCAACAGGTACCACTGTTCCTGCCGGCCCGGGAAGGATAGAAGTATCATTCCCCAACACTTGTGTAGGAGGCGGGCTAACGACATTTATAATCCGTTCAGTGTACACTAAAAATGATGACCCGGTAACAGAAGTATTTGGTGTGGATACTGTCAGGGTTTCGAGGGCAACTACTGTAGCGGCTTCTGCAACTACCAATGCAACCTTATGCGATGGGGCAACAGATGGAACCATCACAATTACCCCAACATCCGGCACTGCACCCTTTACCTATTCATTAGATGGTGCAGCTGCTGTAACCGGGCCATCTCCTTATATTTTTACAGGAATAGCTGCCGGCCCCCATTCAATTACTATCACTGACTTTAATGGCTGCTCTTATATTGCCAATGTAAATGTTACCCCGGGTCCTGCTATGACTACTGCCGTAAATAAAGCGGATGTTCTTTGCAATGGAACTACTACAGGAATCATTACAATAACTCCACCTACTATCGGCACAGCCCCTTATTCCTATTCATTGGACGGTGTGACCTGGCAAGCCAATAATATTTTTACCGGGTTAGCTGCCGGCAATTATACTGTCTATTACCGTTCTTCTGATATTTGCCCGGGAAACACAAACATTACCATTGCCGAACCACCCGTTTTATCTGCAGTATCGGCCAACACAAACGGTACTTGTGATGGCGGGGCAGATGGTATAATCAATGTAACAGCGAATGGTGGCACTGCAGCCTACCAGTATTCCATTGATGGGATTACTTTCCAGGTATCCAATATTTTCAATGTTGTGCCGGGTAACTATACTGTTTCAGTGAAAGATAACCAGGGTTGTATAACAACCTTCAATACAACTGTGGGGCTTAACAATAATCTTAGTTTCACTCCGCAAACAGACCTGACGATTTGTGAAGGCACATCCACTCAACTTGCATTAACCACCAATGCCACAGGATTTGCCTGGACCCCACGAACCGGGTTAAGTGATACAGCTATTTATAACCCGGTTGCCAATCCAATCGTCACCACACAATATCTTGTGAGGGCAACACTCGGTGTTTGTTTTATCACAGATACTGTTATTGTAAATGTGAACACAGCACCCATACCCGATGCAGGCCCGGCTGGTTTCATTTGTTACGGACAAACTTATCAACTCCAGGGCTCAGGTGGTACACAATATTCATGGACACCGGTTACTTATCTCAACGATCCTCTAATTCCCAATCCAACTACTGCTGCCCCAAAGAATATGACTTACACTTTATCAGTTCTTTCTGATCTGAATGGCTGTGCATCATTGGTGACAGACCAGGTAGCGGTTGATGTAACGCCGCCGATAAAAGTGAAAACTTTTCCTTACGATACGATTGGTTATTCAGGTGATCAGTTCCAACTCCTGGCTGTTCCTTCAGATTCGGATGTGATCAATTACACATGGACACCAACTATTGGGTTGAGCGACCCGACGATTGCTAACCCCATTGTTACTGCAGGTGCTATTGGAGATGTGGTACAATACCGTGTTACGACAACTACTATTGCAGGTTGCAGAGGAGATGGTTATGTAACCATAAGGGTATATAAAGGCCCGGATATTTATATGCCAACAGGGTTTACGCCAAACAATGATGGCAGGAATGATAAGTTCACCCCTTTCCCGGTTGGTATCAGGAGCTACAAATACTTCAGGGTATTTAACCGCTGGGGACAATTGGTATTCTCTACCACCAAACTACATGATGGCTGGGATGGAAAGATCAGCGGCAGGGATCAGCCTGCAGGTACCTATGTCTGGATGATTGAAGGCCTGACCAAAGATGATAAAGTGATTACCAAAAAGGGGACTGTAACACTTATCAGGTAAAATATTTTTGATACTCCTGTCAAAGCCACTCTGCTTCAACTGGATGGCTTTTTTGTTACCGGCTGCCCGGCAGGGAATTTGTGTATAATCAATCCCGTGACAACTTCCAGAACCATTATTTTGTTTAACTTGTTGCCTTCTTTACAGGGCTCTGATTTTAATTTATACAACTGTTAATAGTATGAGATTTAACTGGCTGCGATTTGTTATTTTATTGCTGCTTCACTCCGCATTTCAAAACAGCATAAAAGCTCAGGGTTATTCATTCAATTGTGCCAGGGATACCGTGTTACCTGGCTGCCCTGCCAATTTATGTTTTACTTTAAAAACATTGATTCCGGATCCGCACCGACAAGCTACCACTTATGCAGTAAATACACCTTCAACTTTGCCAAGCTGTCTGCTAGCCAGCAATAACCCGGGAATACCGGGGCAGCCAACCACCCTTAATATTGACGACAGATACTCTCCTGTCTTCCCTATAGGATTTCCATTTATTTTTTTTGGCACTCCTTATAATAACCTGGTGGTAAGCAGTAATGGTTATCTTACTTTTGATGCTTCCTTAACTGGTACTTTTTCTCATTGGAATATTATTAATGGGGGAATTCCACAAAATTTGCCCAGTACTTTCTATGACAGGGCTTTGATAATGGGGCCATATCATGATATAGATGTTGCAATCACTACATCCCCAAGCAGGTTAATATCATATCAAACTTCCGGATTGGCTCCTTACAGAACATGGACAATAACCTATTATAAAATACCACTATTCTCCTGTAATAGTCTGATTGAAAACACCCACCAGATAACTTTGTATGAATCAACGGGTATAATAGATGTCAATATTTATGATAAGCAAATATGCCTCGCATGGAACCAAGGGCGGGCAATGGTCGGAGTACAGAATTTTAACCGTGACATCGGTGTTATGGTACCGGGAAGAAGGGCAACGGATCCTCCCTGGGGTTCGATTGGCATGTTTGAGAAGTGGCGGTTTGTACCAATAGGGGGCACCCCACTTTTCAGGCGGGTTGAATTATATGATATGGCCGGAACCCTAATCTCCACAGGAACTACTGTTCAATTGGCAAATGGTGACAGGGAAGCTTCTTTCCCGAATATTTGTGTGCCAGCCGGCTCCTCTACTCAGTATGTTATAAAGGCATTTTACGATAAGATTGATGATCCTGCAGTAGAAATTTTTGGAAGCGATACAGTAAGGGTAGATCGGACGCAGGGTCTGGCTGCAACAACCACTACAAATGCTGCGGCTTGTGGTGTTCCCAATGGAAGCATTACTGTAACAACCACTACCGGGGGAACTGGTCCTTATGAATATTCTCTCGATGGTATTACATGGCAAAGCAGCAATACGTTCACAGGGCTCGCCGCCGGAACTTATACTGTTTATATCAGGGATGCAACTGGGGTTTGCACAGGCAATTATCCAGCAACTGTTGCTATAATTGGTAATTTGTCTGCAGTAACGGCCAATACTCCCGCCTCTTGTACGGGTGTAAATAATGGTACAATCACAGTGACGTCTTCAACCGGCACTGCACCATTCACTTTCTCGCTGGATGGAGGGGCTTATCAAGGTGGCGCATTGCCTTACACCTTTACAAACTTGGCTCCCGGTAATCATACTGTAATTGTACGGGATGCTAATAATTGTATTACAAATACCATTACAATTAATATAGCGACCGGAACTGGGGTTACAGCTACTACATCGGTTACTCAAGCCACTTGTGCAGGAGCAACTAATGGAACAATAACAGTTAATGTTACTGCCGGAACTGCGCCGTTTACTTACCAACTTGGGGCAAATCCTCCTCAGGCTTCTAACATATTTACAGGCCTTGCTCCAGGCACATACACCATCGTAGTTAGGGACAATGTGGGGTGTATCCGTACACTTACACGGACTATAACAGCAGGTGCAGCATTATTTGCAACAACTACATCTTCTGCTACTTCTTGTAGTGGTGCTGCTAACGGCTCTGTAAGCGTATCACCCACTAATGGTACCGGGCCTTATACTTTTGTATTGGATGGCGGTGCGGTAACACAAACAGGGCTTTTCAATACGACCTTTACAAATCTGGCCGCCGGGCCACATACTGTGGTGGTTACTGACAACACTACTGGTTGTGTAACAAATACTATTAATTTTAATGTACCAGCAGGGCCTGTGCTGGCAGCCAACGCCATATCTGCAGCCACCTCATGCAGCGGCGCAACCAACGGCTCAATAACCGTAACACCAACTAATGGCAATGCCCCTTATACTTTTTCATTAGATGGTGGCGCAGCCATCGCTGCTGCTGCTCCCTACACATTTATTAATGTAGCAGCCGGCCCTCATACAATCGTAATGACAGACGGGGCAGGCTGTGTTACTAATACTATCAATGTAACTGTAACAGCAGGGCCGGCATTAACTACCACGGCCAGCAAAACAGATGTATTGTGCAATGGCGGTGCTACCGGGACTATTACCGTTGCGCAACCAGCAATTGGTAATGCACCGTATGAATATTCATTGGATGGAATAACCTGGCAGGCCGGTAATACATTCACCGGGTTGGTGGCCGGAACTTATACTGTTTATTACCGTGAAAGCAATGGTTGCCAGGGGTCACTATCTATTGATGTAGCTGAACCAACATCATTAACCGCATCGGCTGCGATGGTTCCTGTTGTTTGCAACGGGCAGGCTGATGGTATTATCACCATTACTTCCGGCGGCGGTATTTTACCGCATGAGTATTCTGTTGATGGCGGAACTACATGGCAAAGCAATAATGTTTTTAACGTGGCAGCAGGAAACTATACAATTATTACCCGTGATGCAAATAATTGTACCAGTATGCAAATCATTAACGTAACAGAACCTGCTGCATTAACGGCTTCCTCTGTCAACGGCCCTGCCAGTTGCGACGGTGGTAATGATGGTGTGATAACCATAACTGCCAATGGAGGTAATACCGGTTACCAGTACTCTATTGATGGGACAACATTCCAGCCGTCTAATATATTTAATGTGGCACCCGGGAGCTACACGGTTACGGTAAAAGATAATCTTGGCTGTTTCACAACATTTAATACAACTGTTTTATTGGGCAGCAATTTTACACTGACACCACAGGCTGACCCGACTATTTGTGAAGGAACATCTACCCCACTGGTATTAACATCCAATGCCACACAATATGCATGGACACCGTCAACAGGACTCAGTTCAACAACTATTTCAAACCCCGTTGCCAATCCAACGGTAACAACACAATACATTGTGACAGCTACACTCGGCCGCTGCAGTGGTTACGATACCGTAATTGTGAATGTAAATGCTGCGCCAATTCCCAATGCCGGGCCGGATGGTTTTATCTGTTACGGACAAACTTACCCGTTGCAGGGTTCAGGGGGTACGCTGTATTCATGGTCACCCAATACTTATTTAGATAATCCTTCCATATCCAATCCAACATCGGCTGCTGCAAAGGATATTACCTATACAATGTCAATATTATCAGACATCAATGGTTGTGCTTCACTTACAACAGACCAGGTTAGGATAGATGTAACACCGCCCATTAAAGTAAAAACTTTCCCTTACGATACAATCGGCTATACCAACGACCAGTTCCAGTTGCTGGCTGTGCCATCTGACAGCGATGTTATTAATTACTCATGGTCGCCCGGTACGGGCCTCAGTGACCCGGCGATTGCAAACCCAATAGTAACAGTTGGCGCCATTGGCGATGTGGTACAATACCAGGTTATTACATCTACCATTGCCGGTTGCAGGGGTGAAGGCTATGTAACTGTAAGGGTATATAAAGGCCCGGATATTTATATGCCAACAGGGTTTACGCCAAACAATGATGGCAGGAATGATAAATTCACCCCTTTCCCGGTTGGTATCAGGAGTTACAAATACTTCAGGGTGTTTAACCGCTGGGGGCAATTGGTATTCTCTGCCACCAAACTACATGATGGCTGGGATGGAAAAATCAGCGGCAGAGATCAGCCAAGTGGTGTGTATGTCTGGATGATAGAAGGTGTTACCAAAGATGACAGGGTTATAACCAAAAAAGGAACGGTGACATTGATAAGATAACTGATATTCGGAGGATCCGTTCTGGCCGGGAGTTAACAAGTCAGGTTTATTTGGGTATAAAAATTACAGCAGGCCGCCAGATTTAATATGGCGGCTTTTTAGCGAAGTGTTATTTTTGCCCGCCTTACCGGCAGAATTGGCGTAATAAATGTTTCCCGCAAAGCCACTAAAACCAAAAAGGAGAATAAGTGCTGTTCTTATTTTATGAACTTTGTGTCTTGGCGGGAGAAAATCACAAATAGATTATGGTAGATGTAATACTCGGCCTCCAGTGGGGCGATGAAGGAAAAGGAAAAATAGTTGACTTTTTTGCCAGGGACTATGATGTGGTAGCCCGGTTCCAGGGTGGCCCCAACGCCGGACACACTTTGTATGTAAACGATAAAAAGGTAGTGTTGCACCAAATACCTTCCGGCGTTTTTCGGGAAGGTATTATTAACCTGGTTGGTAATGGTGTAGTGCTTGACCCGGTTACGTTGAAAAGGGAATGTGATACCGTAGCTTCTTTCGGTATTAACCTGAAGAAAAGCCTTTTTATTTCGGAACGAACTCATCTTATTCTTCCCACTCACCGGGCATTAGATAAAGCAGCTGAATTATCGAAAGGGAGCCAGAAAATTGGTTCTACCTTAAAAGGCATCGGCCCAACCTATATGGATAAGACCGGCCGGAATGGTTTACGGGTGGGCGATCTGCTGGATAAAAATTTTACTACTTCCTATATCAAACTCCGGCTGAAACACCAGCGATTGTTAGATAATTATAATTTCCAGGAAGATATTGCCATATGGGAAGAAGAATTTTTTGAGGCACTGGAATTTTTGAAGGAACTGAATATCGTCAATGGTGAATATTTTATCAACAACCAGATAAAATCCGGTAAAAAAATATTGGCTGAAGGTGCACAGGGCAGCATGCTGGATATAGATTTCGGGACATTTCCATATGTTACTTCTTCCAGCACTATTTCTGCCGGGGTTTGCAGCGGATTAGGAATTGCCCCGCAACAGATAAGAGATGTAATAGGTGTTACTAAAGCTTATTGTACAAGGGTGGGCAGCGGACCTTTTCCCACAGAACTTGAAAACGAAACAGGGGAAGAGCTAAGAAAGGTAGGTAATGAGTTTGGTGCTACTACCGGCCGCCCCCGCCGCTGCGGCTGGATAGACCTGGTAGCCCTGAATTTTGCCTGCATGATAAATGGAGTTACAAAAATTGTGATGACCAAGGCAGATGTACTGGATGCGTTTAAAGAACTGCAGATTTGCACCGATTACAGCATAAATGGAAAAGATAGCCGCGAAATACCCTTTCGGATGGACAGGCAAAAACCACAACCGCAGTATAAAGCCTTCGCCGGATGGAATACAGATACCAGTGCAGCGAAATCTTATGCCAGCTTGCCTGAGACAATGAAGACCTACGTTAAGTTTATTAATGAGTACCTTGGCGTTAACATTCATTTCATATCCAACGGGCCGGGCCGAGATCAGATTATTGAGGTTGGATAACCCGGAATATTATTACATAAAAAAAATGGTTTAAAATTTGGAGGATTAAAAACTTCGCTGAAATTTTACAGGAATAATCCCGTAGAGACTATGACATCAAAACCAGATAAAATAAAAAAGGCCCCGGCGAAAACTAATTCCGCCCCTGAAAATGCAGCTGCAAAGAAACCAGCATCTAAGCCAACCAGTAAAGAGGATGACGATGATGATTTTGACGATGACGAGGATGTGAAGCCATCCCCCAAAGGTGGTAAAACGGGTTCTTCAAAAAAGAGCAAGGGCGATGACGATGATGATGATGATGTGGAAGATAAACCCGATGATTGGGAAAAACCCGAAGAAGAGGAAGAGTGGGATCCTGATTTTGAAGAATTTGATGTACCCAAATCAAAAGGAAAGAAGAGTGGGGGTGTTGCCGGTAAAAAAAGCGATGAGGAGGATGATTTCAAGATAGATGATGAGTTTAAAGACATGTTTAATGACAAGGACATGGATGACGATGAAGAAGATGACGATTATTAATTGTACTTTTCAGCATATTGAATACATCAACTTCAACAACCCGCACTTTTCCCATAAGCGATTTTGAGCAAGCGAAACAAAAAGTGTTGAACTGGATACAACGGTTCAACACTTTTTGTTTCTTAGATAATCATCAATACCAGATAGAACCACATTCCATAGAATGCCTGCTCGCGGCGGGGGTGAAACGGCAACTTAGTATGGATGCGGGTACTGCATTAAAGCAGTTGCAGTCATTTATTGACGAAAAAAAAGGCTGGCTATTTGGCCATTTGGGTTACGATTTAAAAAATGAGATAGAAAAACTTTCTTCTACCAACCCGGATAGTATTCAATTTCCTGATTTATTTTTTTTCGAACCGGAAATTGTTATCAGGTTCTCAGCAAATGAAATGGTTATTGAAGCAGACGACCCGGCGATGGTATTTGCCGACATGTCTGACATGCAGAGTGGGGCAGGAACCTGCAACACATTACAAGAAGCAGTTAATATTCAAAGCAGATTATCCCGGCAGGAATACGTTACTGTCATCAACAAATTAAAACAGCATATTCTTCGTGGCGATTGTTACGAAATTAATTTCTGCCAGGAATTTTTTACAGAGAATGCAGCAATCAATCCTGTTGACATTTATAATAAACTCAGCCGGGTCTCTCCCAATCCGTTCTCAGCTTTATACAAAATGAATGACCAATGGTTGATATGTGCCAGCCCGGAACGGTTTTTTAAAAAGCAGGAGAGCAGAATTTTGTCCCAACCGATTAAAGGAACGTCCAGGAGGGTTATGGGAAATAATGACGAAGATGCGCTTAGTAAAGAGGAGCTATTGAGCAGCCCAAAAGACCGTTCAGAAAATGTGATGGTGGTTGACCTTGTGAGAAATGACCTGGCAAAAGTTTGTGAAGAAGGAACAGTGAAAGTGGATGAACTATATGGTATTTATTCCTTTCCGCAGGTGCACCAGATGATTTCTACGGTGAGTGGTAAGTTGAAAAGCGATATTTCTTTTACAGAAATTATCAGGGCAACATTCCCGATGGGCTCAATGACCGGGGCTCCTAAAAAAAGGGTGATGGAATTGATTGAAGAGTATGAACAGACGAAACGGGGAATTTTTTCCGGGGCGGTTGGGTATATATCAGCAAATGGGGATTGTGATTTCAATGTGGTGATACGAAGTATCATGTATAATGCTAAATCAAAGTATCTTTCTTTCCAGGCAGGTTCGGGCATTACGTTTTACAGCGATCCTGAAAAAGAATGGGAGGAATGTCTGTTGAAGGCGGAAGCGATGAAAAAAGTGCTGGAGGAAAAATAATTATCGGTTAATTGGTACCGGAGTTGGCAGATTTTAACAACAGCTGCAGACTCTCATCCAGTATCTGATACCTTTTTGCCACGAAGATGTTCATCTTCTGGGTTGGAAGCCGCAGTTCAAATTTTCCGTCAAGGGCAATCTTATTATCAAAACCGGGATTGTAGCGGTCAAAAGTGGCTTTATCTATTTCAACATGCCTGATAATTACTGATGAGTTGAAACGTCCTGTAATATTATAAGCTGTTGAATTACTCATTTCATCTTCTTTCAGGCTGGAACTGCCGTTGATGATTAAATCCTTCATTTCAGTTTTTGTAATTGTAGTAATACCACCTTCACCTTCGAATATGTAATGCGTAGCAATAAATTTTTTTACATGATTCATAGACTCAATGGGAAGGTTGTATTGCAGCGTCCAGAAATCTTTGCTGCCCCCACTCTTTTTGATGGCCTTGTTTACATTGCCAGGGCCACCGTTATAGGCGGCAAGTACCAATAACCAGTCACCATATTTTTGGTATAAATCAGTAAGGAGCCTGGCAGCTGCGTGAGTGCTTTTGTAATAGTCTAATCTTTCATCATGATGCCTTGTCATTTTCAACCCGTATTCTTTGGCTGCCGCCGGCATAAATGCCCAGGGGCCAACGGCGCCGGTCCATGAAATGGCATTGTATTTCAAACCTGATTCTATTACAGCAAGGTATTTTAGTTCTTTGGGCAGGCCATGTTGTGCAAGAATCTCATCCATCATATCCAGGTAGGGTTTAGCCCATTCTTTCATAGACAAAAAACCTTTCCTGTTTTTGCTGATGTAATCCTGGACAAAACTGATGGCCATTGGGTTCAGTTTGGCACCATTTACACCGTCACCGGTTACGGCAGTGGTAAAGAGATTTGTAAATCCCTGCTTAGGATCGTTTACCGGCAGGCTATTCAGTCCAAGGGAATCTTTTGTGATGCTGGTATCAGTTATTACAATACCTGCACGCAAGTTCTGCTGAATTCCAGTGGCTTTTGTTCCCTGCACCAGGGAAAATCCAAGGATGCCTAATAGTGATATTTTTTTCAGTTTTCTCAAACCAGATGAATACTAATGTTTTACAGAATTTCTTACCCTAAAAGAAGGTTAGAAACCTGTAGCAAAGATACTTCATCAAACCGGTTTGCCATCACCTGGAGGCCGAAGGGCATACCATTACTATGTTTGAAAAGGGGGATAGAAATGGCTGGAATACCCGTTAAATTGGCCATTACAGTATAAATATCAGCGAGATACATGGCGATGGGGTCATTCATTTTTTCCCCTGTTTTAAAGGCAGTTACAGGGGAAGTTGGCATTATAATAAAATCATAAGATTCTAAAATCTCCTTTGTTTTGTTACAAAGCATCTGCCTCACTTTTTGGGCATGGGTAAAGTAAGCATCGTAGTAGCCGGCACTCAGCACAAATGTGCCTAACATAATTCTGCGTTTCACTTCTTTGCCAAAACCTTTTGAACGGGTTTCTTTATAGAATTCTGTGAGGGTAATTCCTTTTTTGGTTGTCCTTTGGCCAAATTTCACCCCGTCAAAACGGGAGAGGTTGGAAGATGCTTCTGCAGTTGTAAGCACATAATAGGCCGGAACGATATAGTCCAGCAAATCAAAGTCAACAGCGGCCACATCGTGCCCATCTTTTTTTAACTGCTTAATTTTTTCCTTAATGGCTGCAGAAATTTCAACATCAAGGCTGGGATGACTCAGGGCTGTATCAAAGTAAGCAAACCGGAATTTTTTTTTTGTCTCTAAATTTGATGTGTAAGCCGGTACTTCTTTATGCGAAACAGTACTATCAAACTCATCAGCACCGGCCATTACTTCAAGTAAAAGGGCAATATCGGGGGTTGTATTTCCAAAAATTCCTATTTGGTCGAAAGAGGAAGCATAAGCAATTAATCCATACCTGGAAATTCTTCCATAGGTTGGCTTTAATCCGATGATACCGCAAAAATCTGCTGGCTGGCGAACAGAGCCGCCGGTATCACTCCCCAATGAAACCATGCAAAGACCAGCCTGTACTGCAACGGCTGATCCGCCTGAGGAACCTCCTGGAACCCTCGTTTCATCCAGCGCATTCAATACTTTACCATATGAAGAATTTTCGTTGGTGGAGCCCATGGCAAATTCATCACAGTTGAGATTACCAATGATAATAGCATCTTCTGCCAGCAACCTTTCCACTGCTGTAGCAGAATAAAGGGAAGTAAAACCTTTGAGGATATTCGATGATGCAGAAACCTTATGGCCTTTGTAGCAGATAACATCTTTCAAGCCAATCACAACACCATGCAGCCTGCCGGCTGGCTGACCATTTTTTCGTTTTTCGTCTAGTTGTTTTGCTTTTTGTTTTGCATCATCAGCATACACTTCAATAAAAGCATTGAGATGACTAGTGGCATCAATGCTTTTGAGGTAATGTTCTACTGCCTGTAGGCAGGTTACATTACCTTCCTGCAATTGGGCATGATATTGCTCAATGGAAGAGAACTCAAACAAATAAGATGACTTTAGTGTAAGGAAATTCTTTAAGCAGATTACTCTTTTACAGAGTTCTTTACATCACTGGCACTCTCCTCTATTTCTTTCTTCACATTGCTTTTGGCATCGTTAAATTCACGGACACCTTTTCCTAATCCACGCATCAGTTCAGGTATTTTGCGGCCACCAAATAACAGCAATACTATAACAAGAATAATGATGATTTCATTGGTGCCAAGCATACCCAATAATGTAGGTTGTATCATAATCATGAAAATTAGGAATCAAAGATACTAAGTACTGAAAAATAAAGGGACAATTAGTTAATAATACCGGTCAGTAATAAAAAAGCCCCGGTTTAACCGGGGCTTTTCAATTATGTTAAGAAAAATTACTTTGCAGTTTCTACAGCCTGGCGTTTTTCACGGATCCTTGCACTCTTACCACTGCGGCTGCGCTGGTAGAACAATTTGGCACGGCGAACATTACCAGTCTTGTTCACGACGATAGAGTCAACATTTGGGGAAAAGAACGGGAAAACCCTTTCTACGCCTATACCATCAGAGATTTTGCGAACAGTAAAGCTGGCTGTAGCGCCATTACCCTGTTTTTTGATAACATCGCCTTTAAAAGACTGGATCCTTTCCTTATTACCTTCAATAATCTTATAGTTCACAGTTATGTTATCACCAGCCCTGAATTTTGGAAATTCTTTCTTGCCAGTTAACTGCTCATGTACATATGCTATAGCGTTCATAATCCTGATTTTTAAGGAGGGCAAAGGTAGGGAAAACGGTTTAAAGTTTGAAGTTTGACGTTTAAAAGTTTCTTGCTTTTGCCAGTATTATCCCCCTAATTATAAAAGGTTGCTCATTAGGCAACCTTAAACTCTTTAACCTTAAACTTTTAAATTGACTTATCTCGCCACATTTACAGCCCTTTTCTCCCTGATTACCGTCACTTTTATCTGGCCAGGAAAGGTCATTTCTGTCTGTATTTTCTGGGCTATTTCGAAAGATAGCTTATCTGATTCCTGGTCGGTTACCTTGTCTGCTTCCACAATAACCCTTAGCTCACGACCGGCCTGGATGGCATAAGCCTTTTCTACGCCGGTATAAGCCATTGCAAGAGCCTCAAGATCTTTGATACGCTGCAGATATTGCTGCATAATTTCACGACGGGCACCCGGCCTTGCTCCGCTAATTGCATCGCAGGCCTGAACGATTGGTGAAATAACAAACTGCATCTCCATCTCGTCATGGTGGGCACCAATAGCATTTACCACCGCAGGATTTTCACCATATTTTTCCGCAAGTTTGGCTCCTAGCAATGCATGGCTCAGTTCGCTTTCCTCATCGGGTACTTTGCCTATATCATGGAGTAAGCCGGCTCTTTTAGCCAGTTTAGCATTTAGCCCCAGCTCAGCAGCCATAGTTGCGCAAAGATTAGCTGTTTCCCGACTGTGCATCAACAGGTTTTGGCCATAGGAAGAACGGAACCGCATACGACCTACCATTCTCACTAATTCTTTGTGCAGGCCATGTATGCCCATTTCAATAACCGTTCTTTCACCGATCTCCATTACCTGTTCTTCAATCTGTTTTTTGGTTTTTTCGACTACTTCCTCAATTCTTGCAGGGTGGATACGGCCATCTGCAACTAACCGTTGTAAACTCAACCGGGCAATTTCACGGCGCAGCGGGTCGAAGGAAGAAAGAAGAATGGCTTCAGGTGTATCATCCACAATCAGATCAACACCGGTGGCAGCTTCCAACGCCCGGATGTTACGGCCTTCACGACCGATAATCTGGCCTTTTATTTCGTCACTTTCCAGGTTGAAAACAGTAATGGTGTTTTCAATAGCCTGTTCCGCCGCTGTACGCTGTATGGTTTGAATGATAATTTTCCTCGCTTCTTTATTGGCTTTTTGTTTGGCATCATCAATAATTTCCTGCTGAATGCCCAATGCCTGTGTATGTGCTTCGCTGGTCAGGCTTTCTATCAACTGGCTTTTTGCTTCATCGGCAGTGAGGTTAGAAATTTTTTCTAACCGGCGGATATGCTCTTCCTGGTGTTTTTCCAGTTCAGTCCTTTTGATGTTTACCAATTCAATCTGGCGGTTCAGGTTTTCTTTAATAACATCGTTGTCTTTGATCTGTTTGTCAAGACCGGCCTCTTTCTGATTAATGGATTGTTCCTTCTGACGGGCACGGTTCTCACTATCATTTATTTTTTTATTCTTTTCAAATACTTCTTTGTCATGTGCAGATTTCATTTGCACAAACCGTTCTTTTGCATCCAGCTCTTTTTCCTTGCGGATGGTTTCAGCTCTCAGTTCGGCTTCTCTGAGGATGGTTTGTGACTGGAGTTCGGCTTCTTCTACTTTTCTGCTGGTGCTTTTGGCAAAGATCAGTTTACCCGCTACAAGGCCAATAATAAGGGCGACAGCGCCTATTATTATAGATAATATATTCGGATCCATGAATGTTTTTGTTTAAGTGTTGCACAATGCTATGTCTTAATAATAATTTCATACTTCGCTGGAGTATGTGATTAGCGAAGATACAAAACGGGGGCTAATCCCGGCAGGCATCAGGTAAAATTGGTATCAGACTTTCTTTTATGCAGAATTTCAGGCTCTTTTTTGATACAATAAACGGTATTTGGCAATGCCTCTGTCTCGTTTCAGACTTGATGGTTTCAATTTTCAGCCAACTGGTTATCCAGCAGCTTTTCAATTGCCTTCAACCTTTCGGTAAGGTTTTCCTTTTCAATCCCCGCCGTAGCTCCGGCATGCTGCTCGGTAGCATACGAGATAAGTACCATGGCGATATAGTCCTGCATATCCTTGCCGGCAAACAGGGTTTTAAACTCAATAATCTTGTCGTTGATGGTTTTTAGGGTCTTTCTCACCACTTCTTCATCTGCCGGGTTGATTTTAGCCCGGTAGCTCCGGTCGCCAATAAAGGCTGAAATAGCAATTAATTCACTCATATTGTTGGAATTTTCAATATCATTTGATTATATTCGACACCCGTTATAACCTGCTAACCTTTTCCGCTGTAAATATCAAGTTAAGGATACTTAAAAAGAAACGATTTAAACCTCTGATATGTTTGCTAAAGTTAAGTCATCAGTATTTATTGATGCATTACAACTTCAACTCACTGCCCCTAAAGGTAATTGCCTTCGTGGTGTTTTAAAGGATGATAAAGGGAGCATTTGCCGTACCATTGAAAAGGATATTGATAATGACAGGGGAGAACTGACCTGGTCAGGTTTAAATGATTTGCCTTATGGCAGATATACACTTGAACTTTCGCAGGGTGAAGATGAAATAAAAATGAACCTGGTGAAAAGGGTGTAATTATTCCCCCAGCAAAGCAATACACCGATCAATTTCTTTCAGATAATTATTGATTCTTTTTTCGAACTCTTTTTTATCAGCCTCACTCATTTCCCCGGCACTTACTTGTAATATACTTACCTGTTGTTTCAACTCATCTGCTTTTTTTTGCTGTGTTGAAATTTTTTGTTGTGAAGTGTCCAGTTCTTCCTTCAGCCTCTTGTTTTCTTTTTGCACAGCAATATGCTGTTTCAGCAGTAGCTGGAGCTTGTCCTGTATCCGTTTCAGATGTTGTTCGATATTACTCATTTCCTGATTTCTGCTTGTAATTCCTTTTCGAGGGTAGCCATGATCTTGCTCATCCAGGCATCAATCTCTTTATCAGTCAGCGTTTTTTCTTCGTCAAGAAAAGTAAAATTAACGGCCACTGATTTTTTTCCTGCGCCGAGTTTTTCGCTTTCGAAAATATCGAAAAGTTTTATCTCCTGCAGGTTGTTCAATTTAATATGTTGTACCGTTTTTTGCACTTCTTCCCAACCCAGTTCTTTGGAAACAATCATGGCAATGTCCCGCTGTACCGCGGGGTATTTTGGTATTTCTTTTACTGCATTGGTTTGTTTGGATGCCATTTCTGAAAGGGATGCCCAATTAAGTTCTGCAAAGAATACAGGTTGTTTGATCCCGGATTTATCAAGTATGCTTTTCTTTACTTCACCAGCCCCGGCAATTACCTGGTTATTCAGTTTATAAACAATATGGTTATCCAGTTTTGGAACTGCCATTATTTCGATTGCATCCGGGGTAATACCTAATGCTTTTAATATAGCATCAACTGTTCCTTTCAGGTAATAAAAATCAGACGAAGCGCTTTTCTGTTTCCAGTTATCTTCATTTTTATTTCCGGAGATGACAACGCATAGCTTTTTGGCTTCATTGTAGTTGCCTGAACCGGCCCTGCTGTATGCTTTGCCAAATTCAAACAGCCGTATTGAGTTGTTTTTATGGTTCAAATTGTGAGCAACCACCTCCAATGCAGTTTCCAAAAGCGAAATGCGAAGAACATTTAATTCTGAACTCAGGCTGTTCATCATTTTCACCATGCCCTGCAATTCTTCTTCTGAAAAATATGCTGCATTGGTAATGGAGTTGGTCATCATTTCATTGAACCCCTGGCCAACTAAATAATCGGCCACTTTTTCCAGGTACACTTCTTTGGCGTAATTATCTTCCACTGCCGGGGTGAGGGTGATAGCTTCAGGAATATCAATATTGTCTAACCCGTCAATCCTTAAAATTTCTTCCACAAGATCGGCTGGTAAACTAATGTCTGGTTTGTGGTAAGGTACCGCCACCCTTATTTCATCAATACCTTCTTTTAGTGTTTCAAAGCCAAGATTATTGAGAATATCTTTCACTGCATCGGGATGATAATTCTTGCCACTCAATTTTTTGATGAAGTGATATTTTACCGCAACTTCTGTTTTAGGTTTTGCAGCCGGATATACATCCATAATCTCAGATGCAATTTGGCCATCGCCAATTTCTTTAATAAGGGTTGCAGCTCTTTTCAGCACATTTACGGTTGCTGAAATATCTGTTCCTTTTTCAAAACGGCTGGCAGCATCCGTTCTCAATCCATGGCGGAAAGAAGTCTTCCTGGTTACAATCGCATCAAAGCAGGCACTTTCAAGAAAAATATTTTTTGTAGCAGAAGTAACGCCACTATGCATGCCGCCAAAAACACCGGCAATGCAAATACCCCCGTTTTTATCACAAATCATCAGATCTTCAGCACTTAGCTTTCTTTCTTTTTCATCCAATGTGATAAAGGGAGTCCCTTCCGGCAGGTTTTTTACCACTACTTTTTTACCACCAATTAAATCTGCATCAAAAGCATGCAAGGGCTGTCCTGTTTCATGCTGGATGAAATTGGTGATGTCAACAATATTATTGATGGGTCGCAGGCCGATTGCTTTTAGCTTTTGCTGTAACCATTTTGGCGATTCTTTAATGGTCACATTAGCAATGCTGACGCCTGAGTAACGGGGACAAGCCATTTCATTCTCTACTTTCACATCAATAGTAAGTGATGTATTATCAACTTTAAAACCATTACTGTTGGGTAATTTGGGTTTAATGTCTTTTTTATCGTGATGATTTAAATAAGCACAAATATCTCTTGCTACACCCCAATGGCTCATTGCATCCATGCGGTTAGGGGTGAGGCCTATTTCATAAATAATGTCATCGTACGGCTGGAAATAATCAACAGCAGGTGTTCCCGCTTTAGCAGCATCCGGCAATACCAGGATGCCTGCATGAGATGTTCCCAAACCGATTTCATCTTCGGCACAAATCATTCCATGGCTTTCGGCACTTCTGATTTTGGCCACCTTCATTGTAAGTGCTTCGCCGGAAGAAGGAAAAATTGTGGTACCGACTGTTGCCACCACTACTTTTTGCCCGGCAGCTACATTCGGAGCCCCGCACACAATTTGTAATGGCTCCCCATTACCAACATTTACTTTAGTCAGTGTTAGTTTATCGGCATTGGGGTGTTTTTCGGTGCTTAATATTTCGCCAATTACCAAACCCTGCAGGCCGCCTTTTACTTCTTCGTATTTATCCATGCTTTCCACTTCCAGTCCTATGGAAGTGAGAATGCGGTTCAGCCTTTCCGGCTCAATAGTTACGGGCAAATATTCACTTAGCCATTTGTAAGAAATCTTCATGTCCTGTGTCTTCTAATTATTAGCTGCGAAGATATATTAAACGCATCAGACACCTGACAGGCTTCAGATACGGTAGCAAACCGCATTTATATTCATGCCTGCACCAACAGAGGCAAAGAGGATAATATCACTGGCTTCGAGCTGATGGTCGCCAAGGTTGCCTTTTTTTACCAGGTCAAATAAAGTGGGGATGGTGGCAACCGAACTGTTGCCAAACTTATGAATGCTCATCGGCATGATATGTTCCGGGATTTCTTTTAAGCCATACAGTTTGAATAAACGGCGGATAATGCCTTCATCCATTTTTTCATTGGCCTGGTGAAGAAAAATTTTTTTTACCTGTTGGATGGGTATAGCCGCTTTATCTAAACAATCTTTCATGGCTGCCGGAACATGCAGCATTGCATATTCATACACTTTTCTTCCTTTCATTTTTATATAACGGATGCGGGGGTCAGCACCCGGGAAATTGCTTTTGCCCAAATACAAATAGTAAGCTTCGTCTGTACAATGGCTTTGTACGCTCCACGAAAGGATTCCGCTGTTTGTTTCATTATCCTGTTTTGCTTCCAGAACAGCTGCGCCGGCACCATCTGAAAATATCATACTGTCCCGGTCATATATATCTATTACACGGCTCAGTGTTTCTGTGCCAATTACCAACGCCTTTTTTGCTACACCAGCTTTAAAATAAGTATCGGCCTGTATGACACCCTGCACCCATCCAGGACAGCCAAACAAAATATCATAGGCCACACAATTGGGGTTTTTTATACCAAGATCATGTTTCACCCTTGAAGCAAGGGCTGGCAATACATCTGTCTGGATCGTATTTTTTATCACATTACCAAAGTTCTGAGCCAGAATAACCTGGTCCAGTTCTTCCGGATCAATACCGCTTTCCTGAATGGCCAAACGGGCTGCTATGGTAGCCATGTCGGAAGAATTCATATCATCACAGGCATAACGCCGTTCTTCAATGCCGGTAATACCCTGGAATTTATCTACTATTTCCTGTGACGGGGTGGTGATTAATTGAGCATCATCAGCATAAAAATCCTGTTTAATAAAATCCTGGTTTGTTTTTATTACTTCAGGGATATAGCACCCCGTTCCACTTATAACAGTCCTTATACTCATGCTTGCAGTTTAAAGAAAAAAGGTAATACGGTGATTTATGTAAAGATAAACATCAAAACTATTGGCATCGTTTTGCAGCCAATTATTAGTTTATTTTTTTGGTGCTGTTTGTCAATGCTCAAATAACATGTATTTTTCAGATACATTCACTAATTATTCGTTTCCAATGAAACTAAAAGCGGCGGCTATATTGCTGATTATTGTTTTCTCGCTTATACCGGGGTACTTAGTATATAAGTATTTGCAGAAGGCGATGCGGCCCCGGGAATCAATGCGAAGATTTATTATTTGGCTGCTGGCTGCGTTTGCCCTGATATTTGCCTATACTTTCCTGGTTGTTTTTGCAATCAAAATGCTGTTTCCGGAAGCTTAGAAATATCTCCTTATTTTTACCCCGGAACTATAAAGAACAAACGATAAACCACAAACCTATTTTATGGCTTATAATCTTTTAAAAGGAAAAAGAGGAATCATTACCGGTGCCCTTGACGCTAATTCCATTGCCTGGAAAGTAGCTGAAAAAGCTTACGAAGAAGGGGCAACTTTCGTTTTAACTAATGCACCTATTGCTATGCGGATGGGTGAAATAAATAAACTGGCGGAGCAAACCAAATCAGAAATTATTCCTGCAGATGCTACCAGTGTGGATGAATTGACCAACCTTTTCACCAAATCGCAGGAAGTTTTAGGAGGTAAAATTGACTTTGTGCTTCATTCTATTGGTATGAGTGTAAACATCAGGAAGAAGATACCCTATACAGAGTCAAACTATGATTATTTTATGAAGGGTATTGATGTTTCTGCCATGTCGTTTCATAAAATGCTGGCGGTGGCCAAAAAGCTGGATGCTATTAATGAGTGGGGTAGTGTAGTTGCATTAACCTATATGGCAGCACAGCGTACTTACCCTTTTTATACTGATATGGCAGACATTAAAGCCATGCTGGAGTCGATTGCACGCAGTTTCGGTTATCATTACGGGGTGGAGAAAAAAGTCCGTGTTAACACCGTTTCTCAATCGCCAACAAAAACAACGGCGGGTACTGGTATTAAAGGCTTTGGTGATTTCTTCGACTTTGCCAACTCTGTTGCGCCATTGGGCAATGCCAGTGCAGAAGATTGTGCTAATTATTGCATTACCCTTTTCTCGGATTTGACAAGAATGGTAACAATGCAGAACTTATTCCATGACGGTGGTTATTCCACTACTGGTGTAAGTGACGAAGTGATGCAGAAGATAGGAATAGCACCCTGACCCCGAAGAGTGAACTTAGGTCAAATAGTCATTCAGAAATTATAGCTTATAAAAGAATAAAGCCTCTAATCCGGAGGCTTTATTCTTTTATACTTTATTGAAAGAAAGAGGGAACCTTTCAATCAGGCTACCCTTGGGGTTCAGGGAACTATTAATACTCATCTTCATTAAACAGGAAATCTTCCTGGGTAGGATAATCCGGCCAGATATCTTCAATGGTTTCATATACATCGCCTTCATCCTCCAATTCCTGCAGGTTTTCAACCACTTCGATAGGGGCGCCGCTGCGGATAGAGTAATCTATAAGCTCATCTTTGGTGGCCGGCCAGGGGGCATCTTCAAGGTACGAGGCTAATTCTAAGGTCCAAAACATCTTCGCAGGGGTTTATATTTTATGGGTTTATCACCCTAATTTTCGGCAAATGTAGCCTTATTAACGAATTTTCCAAATCCTTAGTTGTTCACGGGGTTTTAAAGGATTTCTTAAAAAATTGCCCCCGCAAACAATTGCGGTTTTGCCGGCGGGTTCCTTTTAATGATATTTGATTTATTAAACTCACATTTGGCTGCATGATAACAGGGAAAAATATTTATAAGCGATATGGTAAGGTGGAGGTGCTGAGGGGAGTTGATGTGGAAATCAATAAAGGGGAAGTGGTTTCTATTGTTGGGCCTTCCGGCTCAGGAAAAAGTACTTTGCTTCATATATTGGGGACACTAGATAAGGCAGATGTTGGGGAAGTGAGTATGAATAATATTATCATCAACTCACTTAGTGGTAAAAAACTTGCAGCATTCCGTAATAAATATATTGGCTTCGTTTTCCAGTTTCATCACCTGTTACCTGAGTTTACTGCCTGGGAAAATGTTTGTATTCCCGGCTGGTTGGCTGGTAGAAAAAGGGGAGAGGTAAAAGAAGAGGCAGAAGAATTATTAAAAATGCTTGGTCTGTCTCAGCGTATGGAAAATAAGCCGAACCAGATGAGTGGCGGTGAGCAGCAGCGGGTGGCCGTGGCAAGAGCCTTAATTAATAACCCGGATATTGTAATGGCCGATGAACCCACGGGAAACCTGGATTCAGCCAATGCTAAAGAACTGCATCAATTATTTTTTGACCTGCGCAATAAATTCAATCAAACATTTCTTATCGTTACACATAACGAAGAATTGGCTAAACTCAGCGACAGGGTTTTGTATATGAAGGACGGGAAAATTGTGTAGAAAAAATAGTAAAAAATGATAGGGCAGGTATTTATAGGAGACAATTTAATTGGCGAAGTGAATTTTACGATAATTGATGAGAGTATGGGAGTAATAGGAGGTGATATGATTCCTGATATGAATTATGAAAAATATCAACCAATCATTCAAGAACATTATGAAAGAAACGGGATATCAAATATTCATGATTTTAGTTTTAGAATCATACTTGATAGTATTGAATTAAAACCCGAAGGCGGAATTGGAATAACGGATTCCAAAGAGTTTAATGAAATCTTTGTTCAGTCAGGAGGGCTAGACCAAATTACACTTGAAAAACTTAGAGAATAGGCTATTAAACCCTTGGCTTCCACGGAATTTCTGAAATGTTTAGTTGATGACCGGCATACCGGCAGAGTACAAATAGGTAATCACTAAGGCGATTGAGGTATTTAATAATAATTTCTTCTACTTCCTGGCTTTCTGTTTCTAAACGAACACAACATCTTTCTGCCCTGCGGCAAACACAACGGGCAATATGTAATTGAGATAATGTGATGTGACCACCGGGCAAAATAAAATTTTTCATAGGTGGAATGGTTTCATTCATTCTGTCCATTTCTTTTTCCAGCAACTCCACATCTGTTTCTGTTAAATCAGGTATCCGCATCTTTGGTTCTTTGATGGGATCGCAGGCTAATGATGAACCAATGGTGAATAAGCGATCTTGTACTTCTAATAAAATTTTTTGTCCTTGTGTATCGGTCAATAAATCTTTACATAAGCCGATATAAGAATTTAATTCATCCACGGTGCCATAGGCTTCTATGCGAAGATGTGATTTAGGAACTTTAGTTCCACCAATTAATGAGGTAGTTCCCTTGTCACCCGTTTTTGTATAGATTTTCATTGCCATTGTTGTAAATTCTTTAAAGAAGATCGTTGAAAGCCCCTCATGTGCTATGAACCATAATCCGTTCATTTTTCTTATCAGTTTCAATTTCGCCATCTCTTAACCTTACAATTCTCCTGGCATGATTGGCAATATCTTCTTCATGAGTTACAGTTATAATGGTGTTCCCGTTTTTATATATTTCGTCAAAAATCCCCATTATTTCATAGGATGTTTTTGTATCCAGGTTGCCCGTGGGTTCATCGGCCAGTATTATAGAAGGGTCATTCACCAATGCCCTGGCAATGGCTACCCGCTGGCACTGGCCCCCTGACAATTCGTTGGGCTTATGGTGGCTTCTGTCCGTAAGGCTTACCATCTCCATAACATGCATTGCTTTCTCGTTGCGTAATTTTCTTCCCATGCCTGCGTAAACTAATGGAAGCGCAACATTTTCCAGGGCTGTTAATCTTGGTAATAAATTGAATTGTTGAAAAACAAATCCGATTTCTTTGTTACGAACTTCTGCCAGCGCATTGTCCTCCATTTGGCTGACATCCTGTTTGTTTAAAGTATATTTTCCGCCGTTGGGTGTGTCGAGGCAGCCGATTATATTCATCAGCGTACTTTTTCCTGAGCCGGAAGGCCCCATCAATGCGACATATTCATTTTTAAAAATATCCAGCGAAATGCCTTTCAGCACCTGCAACTCCTGCTTACCCATGAAGTAGCTCTTCTGAATATTTTCTAGATGAATAATTGCTTCTGTCATCTTATTTCTTTATCACTTTGGGTACTTTAAAAAACTGGTCATCATGCAGCGGCGCATTTTTTAATGCTTCAGCACGGCTTATTGAACCCTTTACTTCATCGTTTCGCAGCACATTTACCTCCTCACTCATAAAAAGCATGGGCTCAACGCTGTCAAGGTCCAGTTCATTCAGCTTTTCTACAAAACTAATCATCTGCTGAAGGTCATTTTTGATCCCGGATTTTTCCGTTACACTAAACTGCAACCGGGAAAGATGGGCCAGTTTATCCACCAGTGCATCATTTACTTCCATGGAACAAATATAGTTGATAGTTTTTTGTCTGGGTTTATGGCTGTGGCGTGATTTTCAAGGGTTCTTCCGGGGTTACCACAGTATATCAGATTAGATAATTTATATCCATCCGCTGGAAATTCTTTTCTTTTGGATCAACTATAAACAATCAACTATAAACAACCAACTATAAACGATAAACAATTTCTATCTTAGCGGCGATATGGATATGCAGAAGAAAATAGTAATGAGTGGCATCCGGCCTACTGGTTTTTTACACCTGGGTAATTACTTTGGTGCCGTAAGAAATTATGTGCGGATGCAGGAAGAGTTTGAATGTTATTTTATGGTAGCCGACCTGCATTCACTAACTACTCATCCAGAAACGAAAGACTTAAAAGAAAATGTTCACCGGGTTTTATCGGAGAACATTGCCTGTGGGTTAGACCCGGATAAGGCGGCCTTGTATTGCCAGAGCCATGTTTACGAAACCTCGGAACTATATCTCTATCTGAATATGCTGGCTTATAAAGGGGAATTGGAAAAGACTGTTACATTTAAAGATAAAGTCCGTCAGCATCCAGACAATGTAAATGCAGGCTTGCTTACATATCCTGTTTTGCAAACAGCAGATATTATTCTTCACCGGGCATCTTACGTTCCTGTTGGTAAAGACCAGGAACAGCACCTGGAAATGGCCCGCAATTTTACCAATCGCTTCAATCACCGTTATGGCGATGTGTTTCCGGAGCCCCATGCTTTTAATTATGGCGATGAATTGGTAAAAGTACCCAGCCTTGACGGAGCAGGCAAAATGAGTAAGAGTGAGAATCAATATGCCACACTTTATCTTTCTGATACTGATGAGATGATTCTCAAAAAAGTGATGAAAGCAAAAACAGACAACGGCCCGACAGAGCCAAACTCTGCAAAACCAGATTATATCGAAAATATTTTCGGGCTGATGCGGCTGGTAAGTACTGCTGATGTGATACAGAAATTTGAAGATGATTATAATAAATGCAGCATCCGATATGGAGATATGAAAAAACAGCTCGGTGAGGATATGGTGAAATTTATTTCCCCTATCCGGGAGAAAGCAGTGGCTATCCGGAATGACTCAGCATACCTTAAAGAAGTAATGGAAAAAGGAGCAGAAAAAGCCCGGAAAAGTGCGGAAACCACTATGAAACTGGTGAGAGATGCAATGGGACTTAATTATTTTTAAAGCCGGGATTCCGGTATTGGAAATTACACTACTTTTAAAATCCATGTATCTTTAACCCTTAACGCTAAGCCAAAACAAGTATGAATAAGAAAACAGTTTTCGGGATAATTGCCGTTATTGCAATTATTGCGTCAGTAGCAATGTATAAAGTTGGTCATAGTTCTTCACATTTATCAGAGTTGAAAGATTTTTGGTGGACACCATTACCATTGGCCGCTATTTGTTTACTTATCGTCGTATCCTCTAAACCGAAAGCATAAGATAGTTTTGGATACATAAGTTTTAAATTGAAATAACAGATTTACAAAATGGCAAAAGCAAAGAAACCAAAGCATATCGCAGTAGCCGGAAATATTGGTGCCGGCAAAACCACGTTGACCGAAATGCTGAGCAAGCATTACAAATGGATCCCCAACTTTGAAGATGTGGATCACAATCCCTACCTCATGGATTTTTATGAGGATATGCCCCGCTGGAGTTTCAACCTGCAGATATTTTTTTTGAACAGCCGCCTTCGCCAGTTGGTAGAAATACAAAAAGGAACTGAAACGGTTATACAGGATCGCACCATTTATGAAGATGCCAACATCTTTGCACCCAACCTGCATGAAATGGGGCTGATGAGTAAACGGGACTTTGATAACTATTTTCATTTCTTTCAAACTTTAAAGACCCTGGTAAAACCACCTGACCTGTTAATCTACCTTAATGCATCTGTTCCAACGCTGGTAGGCAATATTCAAAAACGGGGAAGGGAATATGAGGAGAATATCCGCCTTGACTACCTCAAGAAATTAAATGAATATTACAACAAGTGGATTGAAAGTTATAAAGAAGGTCAGTTGCTGGTGATTGATGTTGATAAGAACCGGTTCCCGGAGAACGAAGAGCATTTTGGTGAGATCATCCGCAAAGTGGATGCGGAGTTATATGGATTGTTTTAGGGAACTAACTCAAATATTGTAAGATACCCATCTACAGTATTATCACCGAAAATCATTTTGCCAGAGGGATTATCTATCAGTATAAGATAATCTTCAGCAAGCATCGGTAATTTAGGTGCGAAGATTAATCTTGTTCTGTCTCCATAAATTGAATTAAAATTAGACATAGACAAAATACCTGTAACAAATGCACCTGTTACAGTATTGGTACAGGAATAAATTCCACCAGGTTTTATGGTGAGTATGTTGTTCTTCTGATCATCTGTAAGGCCTATATGCCCGCCGGCAATACCGCCAGACCTGTCAGTTATTTTCCATTTGGTTTCTGTTAAAGGAGGGGGTGAGCAACCGCAATCTCTTCTGCAACTATTAAACAGGAGTGAAACAGTAATAAGCAATGTGAATACTACTCTCATAGGTAATATTTTCAGAAGATAAAGTTAGGGAAGATTAAGAATTCAATAGCCTGAAAAATTAGTATACTCCTTCAGCATTTTTTTAATTTTCTTCAGCCACTCTTCCTGTTTTTCTTTATTGATGCTGTGGTTGGTTTCTTCGTCATACTTATTCTGCATTTCTTCCTTTTCATCCAGCACATCCTGGTATATTTTTTTCAGATCCTGCCGGTAAGTTTTCCAGTCAAATTTGTATTCACTCATCAGCTTGTTCAGTTTGCGGGCAAATACTTCGGCAATGTCAAAATGACCTTGTTCATGGCTGAGTATATAATCCGTTTTATGCAAACCCCAGGAATGGGTTTTTGAAAATCGGGATTCTATTTTATAATTGAAACTGCTGCGGGTAATACTATAATCGATACCAAGATAAGTGGTAGTGGAAGCTGCTGCATCACTCCCCGGGGTTGGCTTGGCCTTGTAATCAGTCCAACTCAGTTTTCTGGATGCATCCCATTCCAGCATTTCTTCATCGCTGCTTTGTGCGTAGGGTGCCAGCGGAAACAGGGGCAGATAAATAAGAAAATATTTCAAGAGGCATTTCATTGCAGTAAAGTCAATGCAAAGTTGTTGTAAAAATTCTACCGGCCGCAAAAGAGGCAGTTAAAAAAATGAAAAACCCCGTTTCGACATAAGGAAACGGGGCTATCTCAAAACCGTCCTGGGTTTATATCTTATCCTTTTGGCGCTGCCGACAATACTTCGGCAGATACAGCTTTGGCATATTTTTCAAAATTCTTTACAAACAGACCAGCCAGAAATTTTGCCTTCTCAATAAAGGCAGTTCTGTCGGCCCATGTAGAGATTGGGTTCAAAATTTCTGCCGGGACATTCGGGCATTCTTTTGGAATAGCAAACCCGAATACCGGGTCTGTTTCAAATTCAACATTATTCAGTTTTCCCTCAAGAGCGGCGGTAATCATTGCCCTGGTAAATTTTAATTTCATACGGCTGCCTGTACCATATGGTCCGCCTGTCCAGCCCGTATTTATCATCCACACATTTACTTTATGCTTCTGCATTTTATCACCAAGCATATGGGCGTATTTACCCGGGTGCAGCGGGAGAAACGGTGCGCCAAAACAGGCACTAAATGTTGGTTTGGGTTCGGTTACTCCTGTTTCTGTACCGGCTACTTTTGCCGTGTAGCCAGAAATGAACTGGTACATAGCCTGCCCCGGAGTTAGTTTAGAAATTGGAGGCAGTACACCAAACGCATCACAGGTAAGGAAGAAAATATTTTTTGGTAAACCACCGATGGAAGGCTCCAGTGCATTACTGATAAAATGTAAAGGATAGGAAACCCTTGTATTTTCAGTTATTGAACCATCATCAAAATTTATCTTATTGGTGCCGGGATAAAAAGTAACATTCTCTACCAGTGCACCGGGCCGGATAGCATGAAATATTTCCGGCTCTTTTTCTTCTGTAAGGTTAATTGTTTTTGCGTAACAGCCGCCTTCAAAATTGAAGATGTTATCGTCGGTCCATGCATGTTCATCGTCCCCAATCAATTTACGTTTTGGATCAGCACTTAAAGTTGTTTTACCGGTGCCGCTTAAGCCAAAGAAAATTGCTGTATCGCCATCATCACCCATATTGGCGCTGCAATGCATGCTTAATACATTTTTTTCATAAGGTAAAATGTAGTTGAGGATAGTGAAGATGCCTTTCTTTGTTTCGCCGGTGTAACCAGTGCCGGCAATCAATATCATTTTATATTTGAAAGAAACGATTGCAGCATTATGCTGGCGGGTACCGCATTCTTTGGGATCTAATTTCAAACCAGGGGCACTAATAATCTGCCATTCTGGTTCAAAATTCTCCAGTTCCCCTTCTGTTGGCCGGAGAAACATATTATAGGCAAACAAATTATTCCAGGGTTTTTCATTTACAACCCGGATGTTCAGGCGGTAGCGGGGGTCGGCACAGGCGTAGCAGTCCCGAACCCAGATTTCCGGAATCTTATCTAAATAGGCAGTTATTTTTTTGAAAATAATGTCGAAATATTTTGGCTCAATCGGAATATTGAAATCATTCCAGTAAACGGAGTCGGCGGTTGTTTCATCTTTTACAGTGAATTTATCTTTTGGCGACCGGCCGGTAAACTCGCCGGTGCGAATCACCAAAGCACCTGTATCATTCAGAATCCCTTCACCAATACGGATGGTATCCTGTACTAATTCTTCCGGTGATGATTGATAATGAATAGATTCTGTGTTTTTTAACCCCAGTTTCAGCAGGTTCTTCACAGGGATATTAATGGTAGGTACTGACATATTCACAATCAAAATTTGTTGAAGCCACAAAGGTAAGTGTCAAACCCATTTCTACACAAACAAGTGTTAGTGCTACACATTAAAAAGAAGCTAAATTTTTCAGTGGGCTATTGGCTGTCATTCATTTTGTTGTTTTTGCGTTGAAATATCTTGAATCAGAACTGGCAACTGTTGAAAATTCTTCAATTCTGATTCTCTTTTCCAGTTTTGTGATGAAAGATATTTGGCAGATAAATTTGCTCGTTATCTTTAACCGGGATATTTTATCAGAACTAATCATTACTGCAAACCAAACCTCAGGCTTATGAAATATTTACCTCTCAACAATGACCTATTTACTGAGAACCGGAAACGGTTTGTCAGCCAAATGCAAAAAAATGCTATTGCTATTTTTGTAAGCAATGATGAAGTGGCTTCAAATGGAGATGCTATTTATGGGTTCAAACAAAACAGCGACCTCTTTTGGTTGAGCGGGGTAATACAGGAAGATAGCATGGTTATTCTTTTTCCTGATAATCCCGACCCCAAATACCGTGAAGTGCTGGTGCTGGTGCGCCCCAATGAATTGAAGGAGAAATGGGATGGTAAAAGACTAAGGGTGAATGAAGCCCAGGCCATCAGCGGAATCAAAACCATCGTTTGGCTTGATAGCATAGATGCATTATTACAACCATGGATTCACCTTGCGGATAATGTTTACCTGGACAGTAACGAAAATGACCGTAAGGCAAGTTTGGTCAGAACAAGGGATTACCGGTTTATTGATGAAATGAAAAGCCGCTATCCTTTGCATAATTATTTAAGGGCCGCAAAGATCATGAAAGAACTGCGGGGAATTAAAACTGCATTGGAGGTAGAAGTTTTACAAAAAGCAATTGACATTACTGATAACACATTCCGCCGTTTATTGAAATTTATTAAACCCGGTGTGATGGAATACGAGATTGAAGCGGAGATATTTCATTCATTTCTTTCGCAACGGGCAACCGGGCAGGCCTATGGCAGTATATTAGCCAGCGGCGACAGGGCCAGAACACTGCATTATGTGAGCAATAACGCTGAGTGTAAAGATGGTGAACTGATATTGATGGACTTTGGCGCTGAGTATGGCGGATATTGTGCAGATCTTACCAGAACAGTTCCGGTAAATGGAAAATTTGGCCGCAGACAAAAAACAGTTTACAATGCCTGCCTGCATTTACATGATTATGCAAAAAGCATTTTGAAACCTGGAATCAGTATTCTTGATTATACTGATAAAGTTGGTGAAGAAGCAACACAGCAATTTCTTAAAATCGGCTTGCTTCGCAAAAGTGATGTAAAAAATGAAGACCCGGAGAACAGGGCTTACCGCAAATATTTATACCACGGCATCTCTCACCATTTGGGAATTGATGTGCATGATTTAGGAACCAGAACAGAACCCATAAAAGCCGGAATGGTCTTTACGGTAGAGCCCGGTATTTATATTGAAGAAGAAAAAATGGGCATACGTATCGAAAACAATCTTTGGATAACAAAGAATGGGAATAAAGATTTGATGAAAAATATCCCCATTACTGTAGAAGAGATAGAAGCTCTCATGAAAAAATAAATTTATCTTTCCCGCATGAAGCAAATTCCGAATCTGTTTACTTTACTGAACCTTGTTTTCGGCTGCCTCGCTATTGTCTTTACAATGCAAAACGGCATCATGATTACCGTGAATGCAGGAGGCACTGAGTTGCTATACATCCCTGAAAAAATATGGATGGCTTCTTTATTTATTGGATTGGCAGCAGTCGTTGATTTTCTGGACGGATTTGTGGCCCGTCTTTTCAAAGCTAGTTCAGAAATGGGCAAGCAATTAGATTCACTGGCTGACCTGGTAAGTTTTGGCGTAGCTCCGGGCTTGATCATCTACCAGTTTCTCCGGTTAAGCTTTGCGCAGCAAGAAGGAGGACTTGATGTTTCCTTGTTTTGGTTGTTGCCTGCCTTTCTATTGCCTTGTGCAGCAGCATGGCGGCTGGCAAGATTTAATTTGGATACCAGTCAGTCTTTTTCGTTTAAAGGAATGCCGGTACCGGCTGTTGGGCTTTTTGTCGCTTCGCTTCCATTGATTTACTGGAATGTAAATGAAGAAAGTATTAGAAACCTGTTGCTGAGTAAATGGGTTTTATATGGATTGGTGCTGTTGCTTTCCTGGCTGATGGTTTCCACTTTGCCTTTAATGGCACTGAAGTTTAAAGATTTCAGCTTGAAGAATAACTTGCCAAAATACCTGTTGGGGGTAATTGCAATAGCCGCCGTATTAATTCTAAAATGGCTTGCCGCCCCGGTAATAGTACTTGCCTATGTTCTTATATCTTTGCTCTTCAAAAACAAAACAGCATGACCTATACAGTTCAGATAAAAGTAATGCCGCTGAAAGAATTGCTTGACCCCCAGGGAAAAGCGGTGAAGGGAGGGCTGGAAAGCCTGGGTTTAGACGGAGTGGAGGATGTAAGAATTGGTAAGAACATCACTTTGCAGGTAAATGCCGACTCTCCGGATAAGGCAAAAGCAATTGCAGAAGAAGCCAGTAAAAAGTTGTTGGCTAATCCGGTGATGGAGTACTTCGAGGTATCCGTTAATTAGTTTATTAGTTAACCAGGCATTCCCGATTTACGGAGTCTTCCTGATTAACCAATTAACTAATAAACTAATTAACCAATTAACATGCTTTATTTAGTTCCCACCCCCATTGGCAACCTTAAAGACATCACCCTCCGGGCTATTGAAGTATTGAAAGAAGTTGATCTGATTCTGGCAGAAGACACAAGAACAACATCGCACCTGCTTAATCACTATCAAATAACCAAACAGCTTTCTCCTTATCACCAGCACAATGAACACAAAGTGCTGCAACATTTGATAAGCCAGTTGCTGGAAGGAAAGAAAATGGCCATCGTTACAGATGCGGGTACCCCCGGTATTTCAGACCCGGCTTTTTTATTGGTAAGAGAGTGTATCAAAGTGGGAGTGAAAGTGGAATGCCTGCCGGGAGCAACGGCGTTTGTGCCTGCATTGGTCAACAGCGGCATCCCATCCAATCGCTTTTGTTTTGAAGGATTTCTTCCTGTAAAAAAAGGAAGACAAACATTACTTAAACAACTGGCTAATGAAGAAAGGACAATGATTTTTTATGAATCGCCGTTACGGCTTGTAAAAACACTGGAGGAATTCATTACCTATTTTGGAGAAGACAGGCAATGCAGTGTGAGCCGGGAGTTAACCAAAATGTTTGAAGAAAATAAGCAGGGTACTTTAAGGGATGTGGCGGATTATTTCAAAGAAAAAACTGTGAAAGGCGAAATAGTGATTGTGGTAGCTGGTAAAAACTAATAGCATTTCTTTATAAAAAGCTGGCATAATCTTTTCAAATAAAATACTTTCATTAAAAAAACACCCGGCATGAAACCGATTCACATTTTTGTAATCCTCGTTGGTCTTTTTATAAACTCATCAGAAGGATATTCACAGGTAACCTCCGTTCCTGAGCAGGCAAAAGAAAATTTTTTTAAACAATACCCGGATGCAAAAAATATCCAATGGGAGAACGATATAGTCAATGTAAATGTGCGGTTTGAACAGGATAGTAATAAAATGAATGCGGAATACAGCAATAACGGAATCTGGAAAAAAACCCTTAAAGACTGGACTTATGATAAACTGACCGATGATGTAAAAGATGGATATACAAAAAGCAAATATGCCGGCAGGCAGGTGCTCGATGTAAAACTGTTATACCTTCCCGGTTATGTAATACAATACCGGCTAAGAGTGGAAAAAAATGAGGTAGAGAGAAAATTCCTATTCTTTAATACAGAGGGCAGGCTGATAAGAACGACAATAGCTTTATAATTACCAGTATCCATTTTTGATAAACAGTTAATTGACCGGGGGCAATAACCCCTTTCCGCCGGTCAATTTTCTTTTTTGCTATAACATCTATTTGGCGAGATTTACCCCTTCAAATTAATAGTACATGAAGAAAATCCTTCTTTTATCCACTATCATCTTTCTGCTATCCTCTTTTACCCATGCCCAGCCCGACCGCTGGCAGCAACGGGTGAAATACAGCATGAATATTGATATGAATGTGCAGACCAACCAATTTACCGGCAAGCAGAAACTGGAATACACCAATAATTCTCCTGATACACTCACAAAAGTCTTTTACCATCTTTATTTTAATGCCTTTCAACCAGGAAGTATGATGGATACCAGAAGCCGCAGGCAAGGAACTATCACTACCGGCAGGGGTCAGGACTGGGATGCAAGGGTAAAAGACCGGATAGCTAATCTGAAACCCGATGAGATCGGGTATCAAAAAATAATATCATTAAAAATGAATGGCCGTCTGCAACCATTCAAAGTTTTGGAAACAATACTGGAAGTAAACCTGGATAAACCCATTCTGCCTAAATCCAAAGTAGTGTTTGATATGGAATTTGAAGCACAGGTACCCCTGCAAGTTCGGCGAAGCGGCAGGGACAACCCCACTTCCAAAGTTCGCTACTCTATGAGCCAGTGGTATCCCAAACTATGTGAGTATGATTATGAGGGCTGGCACCCTACTCCTTATATCGGCCGTGAATTTTATGGGGTGTGGGGTGATTTTGATGTAAGCATTTCTATTGACAAGAAATATATTTTAGGTGGAACCGGTTATTTACAAAATCCTAACCAGGTTGGTTATGGCTATGAAGATAAAGGAGCCAAAGTAAACAGGCCATCCGGCAATAAACTCACCTGGCGTTTTATTGCACCCAATGTGCATGACTTTATGTGGGCTGCTGATCCGGAATATATTCATGTGTCAAGAAAATTAAGGGATAGCCTGGTGATTCATGTTTTGTATAAGCCAACCAATACGCCGGGTAAAGAGTGGGAAGACTTATTAACTATGGCGCAAAATGCTTTGCCGTTTATTGAAAAAACATTTGGGGCTTATCCATATAAACAATTCTCATTCATTCATGGTGGCGATGGCGGCATGGAATACCCGATGGCAACATTATGTATTGGCCCCGGTGCAGCCTTGCATGAGTGGATGCACAGTTGGTATTATGGCTTGCTTGGAACCAATGAATCTTTGTATTCATGGATGGATGAAGGATTTACCCAATATGCAGAAGAAAGGGTATTTGCTTTTTTAAATAGCAGTACTGGTTTTGCACTGGCCGATGCGTATGCCGGTTATTATTCATTGGTAAAGAGCGGTAAGGAAGAACCATTAACCACACATGCCGACCACTATAACACCAATGCAGCTTTTGGCTCAGCTTCTTATTTGAAAGGGGCCGTATTCGTAGAACAATTAGGCTATATCGTTGGCGCACCTGTGCGGGATAAAATTCTGTTGGAGTATTATAAACAATGGCGGTTTAAACACCCTAATGCTACAGACTTTATCCGCATAGCAGAGAAAGTAAGTGATATGAAATTAGACTGGTATAAAGAATATTGGGTCAACTCTACCAGGACGATTGATTACAGCATTGATAGTTTATGGGAAGAAGGGGGCAAAACCAAAGTGAGGCTCAGCCGTATTGGTTTAATGCCGATGCCTGTTGATTTACAAATAACTTTTAAAGACGGAAGCAAAGAATTGCATTATGTACCGATGAACCTGATGTATGGAGAAAAACCTGATGAAGACCCCTCCATTCCACGAAAGCTTTATGAAGCATGGAAGTGGACACATAGTACTTACATAATTGAAACAACCAAGAAACTGGCAGATTTCACCATTGTTGAAGTTGACCCATCATTGCGCCTCGCCGATGTGGAACGCAGGAACAACAAACTGGAGTTGAAGTGGTGATAAAAACAATTTGTGTTTACCGCTGTATTGCAAATTAAATCTTAGAGCCTATCAAAGGCCCTGGGCTATCGGGTACACAGCAAAAAAACCCTCCATTTTTAAAGTGGAGGGTTTTTTTTGACGGGTTTTGATTAAGGCCCCTTGTTTGCTTGCTCAGATAGGTTAATGATTAATAGTTGTCAGAAAAAAACCTTGATTTACTTCCTCAAAAATAGAAATGATAACATATCCGTACAATACCCCATTAGTAGTATTTTTTGATCAAAAAAAAGTATCCGCCTGCAAAAAGACGCAACATTTATCTGCCATAGAATTTATTAATTGCCGCCACCCGGTTGCTTACATGCAGTTTTTCATATATATTATAAACATGTTTCCTTACAGTTTGCGGGCTAAGGAATATTTGGGAAGCAATTTCTTTGTACATCAGCCCCCTGGACAGAAGTTCAAGAATTTCTTTTTCCCTTTTAGTAAGCAGATCAAGGGCTTCCCCATCTGAATTATTAACCGGCTTGTTTTGAAAAGCCTGCACCACCTTCCGGGCAATCTGGCTGCTCATTGGGGCGCCCCCTTCATACAGTTCCCGGATAGCTTCCATCATACGGGCAGGGTTGGTTTTCTTTAATATATAACCACTGGCCCCGGCGCTGAGGGCCTCAAATATTTTTTCATTTTCTTCATATACTGTACACATCATAAAGTTGATAAATGGTAACCGGGGTTTTAATATCCTTACACAGTCAATGCCGGTAGCTTCTGTGCCCAGGTTAATGTCCATCAGCACCACATCGGGCCTCATTATGGGGATCTGAAGAACCGCATCATCAGCCGTTCCGATAGTAGCTATACATTTATAGCCTTCAGACATGGTGATTATCTCTTCCAGTGCATTTCTCAGCTCCTTATTATCATCAACTACACAAACAGTTATTTCTTTCATATTTGGATAAAGTTCGGACATCCGGAACTCTCCTGCAATACCACTAAGCGGTATTTCTTTACCGTGATATGTAAAGCAGGTATTTTTCTTTAAAATACCATTCCGGAAAAATTGAAGCAATTTCCATTACACGGGGCCTGGTGCCGCTTTCCTGTATCTCATTGGCCAGATCGCCGCCTTTCAGGCAAATTAGCCCTGGGGTGAATTCGGTTTGGGTCTTTATTTTTAAAAGTGGTTTACTCCATCTCCACAAATCTTTTAACGGAGCCACTGCCCTTGAAACTACAAAGTCAAACTTGCGGTTCTTAATGTCTTCTGCACGGCTATGCCGGGTGGTCACATTCTTCAGGCCAATTTCTCCGGCAACGGCATCCACTACTTTTAGTTTTTTGGCAATACTGTCCACCAGGTGAAATTTTACCTGCGGGAAAAAAATAGCCAGGGGAATGCCAGGAAAACCACCACCGGTTCCAAGGTCAATTATTTCGCTGTTATCTGCAAATTCAAATTCGGCAGCGATACTTAACGAATGCAACACATGTTTTTGATACAGGCTGTCGATATCTTTGCGGGAAATAATATTGATCTTCTCATTCCATTCTTTATACAAATTTTCCAGCAACCGGAATTGCTCAAGTTGTTGAGGAGTGAAATCAGAAAAATATTTGAGTATTATTTCCATTGTTACAAATTCTTTGTAAACCTCCCGGCAGTTTGGACTCACTCTCCATTTATGGGGGGGGTGAGGCTACCACCCTTTTCCGGGTCTTCTCCACAAAGCCGGCGCAAAAATGATATAATAAAAGAACATCCACATGTCAAGGAAAATGAACCATGGCCACAAATCTTTTTCCCCCATTTTCTTCATGGACTTAAATAATACAAAACCCTGAAAAAGTAACCGGGTTCCAAAAATTGCCAGGGCCAGCCACCATGTATAAAAAATAATAGCGGCTGCGAGCAATGGGTAAAAAATAAATTGAGTGGCGAAATATAAACCAAGTAAAAACTTATGCCGGGGTTTGTAATATTTAGCTGTTGTGTAATGCCTTGATTTTTGCCTCAGCCACTCCGCCCAGGTGGTTTTAGGAATAGAACGGGTAACTGCGTCAGGGTCTATCACCACGGCCGTGTTATTCTTTGTTGCATTTTTGTTGATGAACAAATCATCATCACCGCTGGGAACATGATTAATAGAAGAAAAACCTTTGCTGCGAAAGAATAAGCTTTTTTTATACGACAGGTTTCTACCTACACCCATATAGGGAATGCCAGCCAGTGCATATGACAAATATTGCAGCGCCGTATGAAATGTTTCAAACCGGATAAGTTTGTTCAGCAGCCCTTTTTTCTTGTGATAAGCACCATAGCCCAATACAATTTCTATATTTTCATCATAGCCATTCTGCATTTTCTCCACCCAATGCTCACTGGCGGGCACACAATCCGCATCGGTAAGCAGCAACACTTCATGTTTGGCTTCCCTTATCCCAACTGAGAGGGGATATTTTTTACCGGCTATATGAACGGCTTCCTGTGTCAGTTCTACCACATGCAGTGATTTGAATGTTTTTTTTAATTCCTGCAAAATGTATTTTGAATCATCTAATGAATTATCATTTACCGCCACTACTTCATAAGTACTTGGATAGGATTGTACCAGCACCCCCGGCAGGTTGCGGGCCAGGTTCTCATCCTCATCCCTTGCACAAATGATAACTGACACCGGGTGATGCTGCGTTTTTGATTTTATTTTTGGTTTATAGAAAGCAATGCGGCTGAAAAACCAGGTATAATAAAATACCTGAATAGCCGTAACCATGGCAAAAGAGTAAAAAATAATTTCTCCCCAGTTAATTGGTGGCATAGCGGCGAAGATAAATGGTTTCTGTCGCCCTGAGCTTGTCGAAGGGTAGTTTGTGGTTATCTTGCAAGTTCCATTTTAGTTATATGGGTGCATTAACCTTCGAGTTACAACATACCGATACCGGCTCTAAAGCAAGAGCCGGTAAAATAACCACTGACCATGGAGAAATACTGACTCCCATCTTTATGCCGGTGGGAACGGCGGGCAGTGTGAAGGCGGTTACGCAGCAGCAATTGCTGGATGATGTCAAAGCACAAATCATTCTCGGTAATACTTATCATTTATATCTGCGGCCGGGGCTGGAAGTACTTGAAGCTGCAGGTGGATTGCATAAATTCAACGGCTGGCCAAAACCAATACTGACCGACAGCGGCGGCTACCAGGTTTTTTCTTTAGCCGGAACAAGAAAGATAAAAGAAGAAGGAGTCACTTTTCAATCGCATATTGACGGAAGCAAACATTTATTCACCCCGGAGAATGTGATAGATATACAGCGAACGATTGGCGGTGATATCATTATGGCTTTTGATGAATGTCCGCCCGGGGGAAGCGAGTTTAAATATGCTAAAACATCTATGGAGATGACGCATCGGTGGCTGGACAGGTGTTTTGCGCAATTCAATACCACTCAGCCAAAATATGGGTACACACAAAACCTTTTCCCGATAGTGCAGGGTGGTACGTTCAAAGATTTACGGAAACAATCCTGTGAATACATTGCATCGAAGGAAGCAACAGGAAATGCTATTGGTGGTTTAAGTGTAGGCGAACCTGAACCGGTGATGTACGAAATATGTGACTGGTGTTGTGATCATCTTCCAAATGAAAAACCAAGGTACCTGATGGGAGTGGGCACCCCCTGGAATATTCTCGAATGCATCGGCATGGGTATTGATATGTTTGATTGTGTGATGCCAACCCGCAATGGCCGCAACGCAATGCTCTTTACCAGCAACGGCGTTATTAATATTGATAATAAAAAATGGGAACATGATTTTTCTCCTATTGATGACGGGTTTGATTGTGAAGTAAGTAATTATTACAGTAAAGCATATCTCCGTCACCTGATGAAAGCCAAAGAATTTTTGGGCTACACCATTGCCAGTGTTCACAACCTTGCTTTTTATTTGTGGCTGGCAGGGGAGGCAAGGAAACACATACAGCAGGGGGATTTTGCCGGTTGGAAAAATGAGATGACCAATGTTTTCAAATCAAAACTTTAAGTCGCCACCACTTGCATTTGTACTAATCTGTGGCAATCCGTGTCATCTGTGGCTAAACATATCTTTCACAACCCCACAACTTTTTTTCTTCTACTTTTGAACCCGATGAAGAAAATTGACTGGTACATACTGAAGAAATTTCTTGTCACTTTTATTTTTTGCCTGCTCATGTTCACGGTAATTGCCGTTGCTGTTGACAGCAGCGAGAAAATGGACGAATTTGTAAAAGCCAATATGAATTTTCGCCAGGCCATCAATCAATATTACCTCGGGTTTGTGCCTTATATCTGGAGCCTGTTATTTCCTTTATTTGTTTTTATCGCTGTTATATTTTTTACCAGCCGGATGGCTACCCGGTCAGAAATCATTGCTATACTGGCAAGTGGTACCAGCTACAACCGTTTTTTAAGGGCTTATTTTATAGGCGGATTATTACTGGCTGCCCTTTTATGGTTTGGCAGCCGCTACTGGATACCAAAGGCCAATGCCATACGCAGCAATTTTCAAAGCAAACATGTTGACAGGAATGACCCCACCAAAACCTCCAATTACGGAAGTTGCCTGAGTTGCTTTTATCTCCGTATTGATTCCAACACATTTGTTGGTATCAGGGACTTTGATACCGTCAGCAAAACTGCAAGAGGGTTTTTCCTGGAACGCATAAAAGGCAATACGGTCATTTATAACCTCCGGGCAGAAACGATGCGATGGGATACCGCCACCAAAAAATGGCAATTATCAAATGCCGTGGAAAGAATTATTGATAGTATGGGGGAGAGGATGACCCAACACACACAGTTTACTCTTGCCCTCGGCCTGAAACCAGGCGAACTTAGAAAAGACTTTTATCTAAAAGATAAACTGACCACTCCAGAGCTGATTGATTTTATAAAACAGGAAGAAGGAAGGGGTACGGAAGGATTGAATACACTGAAAGTGGAACGGTACCGCCGTACTGCTGCGCCTGCGGCTGTATTACTATTAACGATGATTGGGGCTGTCATTGCCAGCAGAAGGAGCCGGGGCGGCAGTGGCATGCATATAGCTCTTGGAATCACTACTGCCGCTATATTTATTTTGTCGGACAGGTTCTCCACGGTATTTGCCACCAAAGGAAATTTCCCGCCGTTCATTGCTGCCTGGTTGCCCAATATTGTATTTGCAGCTGTGGCCTATTGGCTCTATCGCAAGACACCGAAGTAGAAGCGCCTAAATATCCAATGTGGACTTTGGTGCCCGGTTGTTTCTCTTCTACTTATTGTTGCCGGCTTATTGCCAACTACCATCTGATAATTACAAATTTTCATACTTAATTATTATTGTGGCAGGGGGCTTTTGCGTAATTTTAACCGTTCAAATTTATTGTTCAAAATTCCTGCAAATCAAATCCTCATGGGAATAATAAAAGACCGGTTTAAAGTCAAAGCTGACAAGGTTTCGATAGAAATAAAAAACATGCTGAAAGAGCATGGCACCAAAGTGATTGGTGAAGTACAGTTATCACAAGTGTACCAGGGCATGCGGGGCATCACGGGGCTGGTAACGGAAACTTCACTGCTCGATGCACAGGAAGGCATTAGATTCCGAGGATATTCCATTCCGGAGTTGAGAGAAAAATTAACGAAAGCCCCAGATGGTTCCGAGCCTTTACCCGAAGGCTTATTTTACCTGATGCTGGTAGGAGAGTTACCCTCAGATGATGATGCACACCACATCAGTTCGGTATGGCAGCGACGCAGCCATGTACCCAATCATGTATTTGCAACCATTGAAGCATTGCCGGTAAACACCCACCCGATGACTCAGTTTGTAGTGGCCATCATGGCGCTGCAAACCGAAAGCCAGTTTGCCAAAAAGTATGCGGCGGGCATGAATAAAAAAGATTATTGGTCAGCCGTGTTTGATGATTCAATGGATCTGATAGCAAGGTTGCCAAGGGTGGCCGCTTATATCTATCGCAGAAAATATAAAAATGGCGATCATATACAGCCAAATGGTTTATTAGACTGGGCCGGCAATTTTGCCCACATGATGGGGTTTGAAGATGAAAGTTTTAAAGAGCTGATGCGTTTATATATGACCATCCATGCAGACCATGAAGGCGGAAATGTATCAGCACATACCACACATTTGGTTGGTTCGGCATTAAGCGATCCTTATTTAAGTTATGCTTCGGGAATGAACGGGTTGGCCGGTCCTTTACATGGCCTTGCCAACCAGGAAGTGATTAAATGGATATTTGAAATGCGGGAACAATTGAAAACCGAATCACCCACCAAAGAACAGATAGCGGAGTATGTAAAGAAAACATTGAGTGAAGGAAAAGTGGTACCGGGTTATGGCCATGCAGTGCTGCGCAAAACCGACCCAAGATTTGAAGCACAGATGGCATTTGGAAAAAAACACATGCCTGATGACCCGCTGGTGAAAACGGTATGGGATATTTATGAAACAGTACCACCTATCCTTCAATCTATGGGTAAAATAAAAAACCCCTGGCCGAATGTAGATGCACACAGCGGCGCTTTACTGGTGCATTATGGCATGGTAGAATATGAATATTACACTGTATTGTTTGCCGTAAGCCGTGCATTAGGTGTGCTTGCCAGCCTTTGCTGGGACAGGGCTTTAAACTTTCCACTGGAAAGACCAAAATCTGTTACCACTGATTTGGTGAAATTGTGGTTAGATGGAAAAGATAATATATGGGGTGAATAGGGAGCAATAATAGTTAAAGATTAAAATAAAAGAACTCCTTCGCTTTGCGGGGAGTTTTTTATTGGAAAGAATCTTTGAATGCCTTTACAAACCAAAACATGCCGAAGCCGTCCGTCTTCTTTTGTGCGGCTGAGCCTGCCTGTCGGCAGACAGGGATGTGGGCCACAAAATGTGGGGGATGTATTGATAAATCATATAATGTTTATACAGGAACGCATCAAAGCAAGTAAATACATAACTGAAGATCCGTATGAATTGGGAGATTCATGTACGGATCTTGAGGAGCAGGGGGTGAAATTCCCCTGTCCTACTCGACTGGCAGCAGTTAATTTCGAGGTGGGAGCTCTACTTCTTCATCAACAACTTTTACGAAAATATAAGTTTTGTGGGCGTCGCTTTTTAGGCTTTTCATTTCGATTTCCAATGTGCTGTTGTCAATAAATTTTACTTTATCCGTCTCAGTACTTTTGTCTGCCCAGATTATTATTAATTTTTTGGTGTCTATAAATTTATAGGTGCCTTTTTTGCGATTTTTGGATGGAGCCGGATCGTTAATGGGTCGACTGAATTTTTCGATAGTACCATCTTTGTTGATAAGTAAGGAAAATGAAGTCGTAGAATCTCGCCAAAGCCACGCACCAACAATATTATTTGATTGGGAGTAACATATGGTTGATGTCAAAATGATGAATATAGAGAACAGTATTTTTTTCATTTGCGAACTTTTTAATTACAGCCAACGGCAGTTTGTGAAAAACTCCGTTACTTTATAAATATACACACAATGTAAATGAGTGCAAACACTGTACGGTTTTTGTGTAAAAGGGACATGCAATTTATAAAAGGACAACAGTGCAATCAAACCTACTTTGCCACCCTATAAGGCTGGGCACTTCCGACAATCCGGTAAGGCTGATAGATGTGTTCATAGCTAAACTGGATTTGAACCAATTAGGTTTTACAAGTGCAGTAAAATTCGTACGATACCGTTAATAAACCAATTCAGGACGAGACATAAAATTGGCTGCCTGTAAGAATAGAAAAACCCTCGAACAACGGGGCGTTTTTGTTTTGGAACAAAGTAATGCCTCGGCTATATTTGCAATCCCAAACAAAGGGGGTTTAGCTCAGCTGGCTAGAGCGTTTGCATGGCATGCAAAAGGTCACCGGTTCGACTCCGGTAACCTCCACAAAAAGGCCGTGTTACAAATTTGTGACACGGCCTTTTTTTATTCATATAAAAATAGGGGTTAAAAATATTTCTTATTGAAGTATAATTTCCCCAAGGTCAGTCACCACATCACGGGTTACGGTGATATCGTTTATAATAACTTCATTGGGAAAATCAGGGTTGTAGGGATGTATTCGTATGGAATAGGTTCCTTCCCAAATTTTAGGGATGTAGATTATTCCGTTTTCATCGGGATATCTTTCTCCATATGAGAAGAAGTCGTTAAAAACCGTTACAGATGCCTTGGCTTCAAAAGGGGTTACCATTAATTGAATGGTACCAAACCCATTATCATCCGTTGGTTCGTCAGACAAGCTGTTAGGTACAAATCTGCTACTGCTTTGTGCCGCATCTTTGGCAGGGTCAGGCTTTGGAATTGCGTCTTTTGAACAACTTGTAAAAAAGAAAGCGAAAAGGGGCAAAATAGCTGCGCAGCGCAGCAGGTTCGAAGTTTTCATGAGGGTGAATTTTAATTAAAAAATAAAGATTAGGGCGAATTGCCTGCCTAAAGTATTAACCAAATAATTACTCTCATAGCTTTTTAACCGCTTATTTTTCCATTTTAGTATATTTTCCTGGTTGATCGGTGTATTTCCTTAGTCAGGGCAAAGTATAAATCAGTAGTACTAAGATTAATGTTTGCTAATTACCAGCGGAGGGTGGATTAATTTAAAAAAACCTGTTGCTGCCTGCACGGATTAGTTATATGCACGGTATCAACCGTATAGCCTCCTGATATTCATTCTCTGTCTTATCATCCTGGCCATTAAATTACTGGTGTAGAAAATTGATGATGGAAGAAGCTGCTTTAGCAGAAGCATCACCACCCTGGCCAAGCAAATTTTTCAGTGCTGCATAATCCTGTTTAATTTCAGTTATCCTGTTATCGTTGGTCAATAATTCCTGCAATTCGTTTCTCAGGTTCTTAGCTGTCAGGTCATTTTGAATTAACTCTTTCACCACCGGTTTATCCATGATTAGGTTCACCAGCGAAATGAATTTTACATTCACCAGCCGTTTGCCGACCTGGTAGGAAAGGAATGAGCCTTTGTAGCAAACAATTTCTGGTACGCCGAACAAAGCTGTTTCTAATGTTGCAGTTCCTGAAGTTACCAGGGCTGCTTTAGATTGCAGCAACAGGTCATAGGTTTGATTTTTTACCAAACTTACATTTGAATACGCATCAGTAAATGTTTTGTAAAATGCATCATCAACAGAAGGTGCTTGCGCAATGATGAACTGGTAAGAAGAAAATGATTTACTTACTTCCAGCATCACCGGAAGTTTTTTCTTAATTTCCTGCTTACGGCTTCCGGGCAATAAAGCGACAACCGGCCTCTCAGAAAATTTATGGCCTTTGCTTCCCGGCGCATAACTTCCGACTGCCTCCACCAACGGATGCCCCACATACTCTACCTCCCAGCCCCATTTATTTTTATAATAATCTTTTTCAAAAGGAAGAATGACCAGCATTTTGTCAATGCATTGTTTCATCATCTTCACACGGTTTGCTTTCCATGCCCATACTTGCGGAGAGATGTAGTAGATAACTTTGAATCCCTGTTGTTTTGCCCATTTGGCAATGCGGAGATTGAACCCGGGGTAGTCTACCAGGATAAGTGTATCCGGTTTGTATTGCAGGATGTCGTCTTTACAAAACTTAAGGTTACGAAAGATGATACCAAGGTTCAGTAGCACTTCAATAAAGCCCATAAAGGCAAGGTCGCGGTAATGCTTTACGAGGTGCCCGCCGGCATCCTGCATCTTATCACCGCCCCAGCAGCGAAAGCTTGCACGGGTATCCCGGTGCAGAAGTTCTTTAATAAGATTGGAGCCATGTAAATCTCCGGATGCCTCGCCTGCTATGATGTAATACTTCATACCGCGGGGGTATTAATTAAAAAGTTTGAGCAGCAGGATGCCAATTCCGTAAAAAAGGGTAATAATGAAAATTCCCTTAAAGGTTTGCGATTTATCAAAATGTACATAGATGGCAAAGAGAATTGCATTTGCCATTAACGAAAGTGTACCTACATTGGTTATTACTTTATTATCATACATAAAATAGTCCAGGAATTCTTTAAAACTAAGAGAAGGGAATTTGATAAAATATACAACAACAAGTCCCAGTAACGGACCCATGAGGCCGAGTATCAATCCAAGCCTGAGGTTATCTTTTTTAAATATCATTTCCAGAGTTTTTCCAGTTTAGTTTTTAAAACGTAGTTCGTCAGGTCAAATTGTACCGGCACCACACTTACATAATTATCGGCCAATGCCGATACATCGGTGTCTTTGCCTTTGTCAAAATTGACAAACTCGCCGGTAAGCCAGTAGTAATGGCGGCCATGCGGATCTTTTCTTTCAATAAAATCTTCTACATATTTGGCATAAGCCTGTTTGCAGATTTTGAAACCTTGTAATAGCTCCGGCGCTACAGACGGAATATTTACATTTAAAACTGTATGCTTATCTAATTTTGTTTTCAGCATTTTTTCTACAATAAGGCGGACATATTTTCTTGCCCCGGTGAAGTCAGCATCAATCCTGTAATCGAGCAGCGAAAAACCTGCAGAAGGTATGCTTTCAATAGCTGCTTCTACTGCTGCAGACATGGTGCCGGAATAAATAACATTGATACTATGATTGGCTCCGTGGTTGATGCCACTCAGGCATAGATCCGGTTTACGGTGCAGCACTTTGTCCACAGCCAGTTTTACACAATCAACCGGGGTGCCGGTGCAAGACCATGTTTCTACGTTATCTACAGTGTGAAGTTTATGCAATCGTAATGGCTGACCAATGGTGATGGCATGTCCCATACCTGATTGAGGTTTATCGGGAGCTACCACTACTATTTTTCCTAAATCTTTTACAGCCTCCACCAGGTTCATGATGCCCGGGGCGGTAACGCCATCATCATTGGTGATGAGGATAACAGGCTTCTCTTTTACCGAAAGTTTATTTTTCTTCTTCTGTGCCGGGGAATTTTTTGCCGAACCGGGGCTTGACTTTTTTACCATACGGGTACAAAAATCCCGGTTTTTTCCGGGTTATCCAAACGCAGAGAATAAAGAAACTATTGCCCAGAACAAAAGGAGAAAAAGAGGAAATCCGAAAAAGTGATTAACCCCTTCTCTATTTCTTTTCTGTGCAGGGTATATTTAATAAAATTCACGGTTCAAAAACTTTGAAAATCTAAATTAATTAGTATTTTGCGGCTAACTAAATTAGTGGCAATGGCAATCTCCAATCAAAACATGAAATATCTCCGTAAACTCCGTGGCTGGACACAGGAAGAATTTGCAAATAAGCTTCGTATCAAGCGGTCCCTGCTGGGAGCCTACGAGGAGGAAAGGGCAGAGCCAAGAATTGATGTGCTGGAAGTGGTGTGTGATATTTTCAAGCTTACGTTAGACGACATCCTCCGCAAAGATTTGAGTGATAATAAGAGTAATTACCTCGCTAAGCGCCGTGCTATGAAACTGGCTGCCGGCCGGCCGGAAATTCCTTTTGTGCCGGTAAAAGCTGCGGCAGGTTATCTCGCTGGTTATGCCGATCCGGAGTTTGTTGATGAACTGAATACTTTCACTTTACCAATGCTGACAGGTGGCAACTACAGGGCTTTTGAAATTATTGGGGATTCAATGTTGCCCACACCCAGTGGCTCTGTAATAGTGGGGGAGAAAGTAGAAAATCTGGAGGAAGTAAAAAATAATGTAGCCTGTATTGTAGTGTCACGCAATGAGGGGGTTGTTTATAAAAGGGTACAGAAAAATGGACGGCAAAAAAATAAAGTTACACTGGTCAGCGACAATCCTTCTTTCCATCCTTACACCGTTAATGCTGATGAAATTCTGGAAATGTGGCAGGCTCAAATGGTCATTTCAAGGGCAAATACCCAGCAACGATGGGATATGAACCAATTAAACAATATTGTTAGCGATCTTCAGGAGCAGGTAACGTCCCTGAAAAAGCGAATGAACTAGCTACTTTGCAGGGCTTTGCTTCATTTTGCGTTTTTTTGCAGCAGCCTTCTTCCCTTGAGGTTTGTCTATTATATTTGCAGACTGCTAAAGTCAGGACATGATGAGAAAATTTATCTGTTTACCCTTACTATTACTTTTACTTTGTGTTTCCCTTTTCTCGCAGGAAAAATCTCTGCAGGCCGTTAAAATCGCCCAGGCGCCAAAAATTGATGGTAACCTGGAGGATGCGGCATGGACGAATATCCCTTTTGCTACTGACTTTGTTCAAAATTACCCCACAACCGGGCAGCCTGCCTCTCAAAAAACAACTATCAAAGTCGTTTATGATGATGCAGCTATTTATATTGGTGCTTATTTGTATGATGACCCCTCCCTGGTACGAAAACAGATAACAGCAAGAGACGCCGAGCAGCAAAAGGATGTTGATTTTTTTGCGATATTCCTTGATACCTATAATGATAACCAAAATGGTTTTCAGTTTGTTGTTACATCCGCCAATGTGCAATCGGATGCCAAATTAGGGCCTAATCTTGGTGTAAGCAACGGTTTTGGAGAATATGGTGACAAGACATGGGATGCTGTGTGGGAAAGTAAAGTACAGATGCAAAAAGATGGATGGACTGTAGAGATAAAAATCCCTTATATCTCCTTACGGTTTGCAAAGAAGGATTTGCAGGACTGGGGTGTTCAGTTTCTGCGGTTGATAAGACGGACAAATGAAAGCTGTTTCTGGAACCCGGTTAAGCCTGAAGTGAACGGCTTTGTAAATCAGTTTGGAAATTATTCAGGTTTAAAAGATTTGCAACCCCCGCTTCGTCTCAGCTTTGCACCGTATGTTTCTACTGGTTTCCGCAGTTCGCCGCAAAACAATGGTTTTTCAAATACATGGCTGCGCAATGGCGGCATGGATGTGAAGTATGGCCTTAATGAAAGCTTTACACTGGATGCAACCATAGTCCCGGATTTTGGACAGGTAGTTTCAGACAACCTGGTAAATAATCTCTCCCCTTTTGAAGTTAAGTTCAATGAAAACCGCCAGTTTTTTACAGAAGGAACAGAAATTTTTAATAAGGCTGGTTTATTTTATTCAAGAAGAGTGGGTAGCACACCTTCTGGTTATTATGGGGTACGAAACTTTGTTGCAGGAAACCCTGACTGGGAAATTGTAAAAAACCCCTCTACCACCCAGCTATACAATGCCACCAAGTTTTCGGGCCGTAATAAGAATAAACTGGCCATTGGAATTTTTAATGCCATTGCTGCCCCGACGGATACAAAAATTCATAACATCCTATCCGGTAAAGATTCAATTATACGAACCTCAGAATTGGCAAATTATAATATTATTGTTTTAGACCAGGCCCTTCAGGGAAGGTCGTCCGTTACACTCACCAATACAAATGTGATGCGTAATGGAAACAGCCGTGATGCGAATGTAACTGCACTGGATGTAGCCCTTTATAACAAGAAAAATACTTATGCATTTAACGGAACTGCCCGGTACAGTAAAATATGGGGAGCAAATCCTTATGATGGATATAATACCACTATGAAGTTAAGTAAGCTAAGTGGTAGCTGGAGGTTTTTTGCTCTCACTAATATTGAGTCTAAAAAATATGACCCCAATGACCTGGGGATACTATCCGCTCCCAATGAATTTACCAGCAAGTTTAATGTAAGCTATAACCAGTTTAAACCCACTAATAGTTTTATTCAATACAGCTATTCACTGGAGAACCTTCTTCAGTACACTTACAAACCATTTGCCTACAGTAAGTATTATATTACAGGAACCGCCCTCTGGACATTTAAAAATTTCTGGGATGTTTCTCTTAGAACACAAGCCACTCCGGTTGTCACTCATGATTATTTCGAACTGAGGACAGATGGCCGCTATATCAGTTATCCATCGAATTATTATGTTGAAGTAAGCGGAAGTACAGACAGCCGAAAAAAATTATATGCCAGATTTTCCGGCATTGCTGCCCGTTCTCCGAAGTTTGATAATAACTACTTTGGCGGAGGATTGGGCTTCCGTTACCGGTTCAGCAATAAGTTTACACTTGATCTGCAGGCGGATGCTAATAAGGAAACCAATAACCTGGGCTTTGCTTTCATCCGGGAAACAAATGGAGAACCTATTACAGGGTTTCGGGATGTAAAAACTACTGAAACTATATTATCCGGTATTTACAATTTTACACCCCGCCTAAATCTTACTCTTCGTGCCAGGCACTATTGGAATGAAGTAAAATACCTGAGCTTTCATAATGTAACTGCAAGCGGCAATCTTACCAACCGGGCTTTTATCAATAACTGGAATGACAATGTCAATATCTTCAACCTGGATGCTTTTCTTACCTGGGATTTTCGCCTGGGCAGCCGTTTAATAGTTGGGTATAAAAACTGGCTGGGTGATGAAGAATATGTTCCAATAACTGCCACAAAGAATTCCTACCTCCATAATCTTGGTGAAGTGCTTAGCCTTCGGCATGGCAATGAACTAACCGTAAAATTTATTTATTTCCTGGATTACAACCAGCTTCGCCGTAAACATTAACCAATTTTCAATAATTCATTGCCGGTAATAGCATACACCGTTTCTCCTTTTAGCGGTTTTACTTTATAGGTGCCGGTAAACTTGCTGAAGGCTGGTAAAATGCAATGATCTTCTGCAAAATAAAAGCAGGGGAACTTTAATGACTGGCGGCCTTGTCCTTTTAATGTGATGCCGGGATGCACATGGCCTGTGAAGGTGTAAAGCAATTCCGGTATTTCCTTTCGTTTAATTCTTTTGTCTTCATGGCGGAATAAAAAACCGTTGATAAGCAGCTCCCATTCATGAAAATGGATATTGGCCGCTGCATACCAGTCGTCCTCCAGTATATCATGATTGCCTTTTACCAGGTCAATGTGCAGCAATGAAAAATCTTTGCGCCATTTCAGAAACAAATCCATTTCTTTATTGATGGTACTGTGGGTAAAATCACCAACAACAATCAGTCGCTCGGCTTTGTATAAATACAGCATGGCCATCAACCGCTGCAGATCGGCCTTATAAATATTTTGTGGGATAGCAATCCCGGATTTTCTGAAGTGACCGCTTTTGCCGAGGTGCATATCTGCAATAATCAATGTATTCTGTTCCTCCCAGAACAGGCATCGTTCCGGTGAAACCCAAAAACTGTTATTACAGATAATATGGGAAACAGGATTTTGCATAGAGGGTTGGCAAATATAATACAAGCTTTGTCATCGTTCAAAACCGTAGCAGGCTTACTCAAGTTGCTGTTGCATCTTTCTTACCCGGTCTTCTAATTTTTCTGAAGACAGGTCTTCCCGCATGCTGTCCACTTTTATTGGAAAACAGAATGGGGTAAGTTGTTGGGGAAAGGTGATAACGATTTTCGATCGCTGAATTCTTTCCAGCATATCCCTCAGCCGTACCTCTTCCATTTGCTGGTCCATCACTTCCTGATAGGATTGCCGTAGCAGCAGGTTGTAAGGGTCGTATTCACTAAATACCTTGAAGAGGAGTGAGGCTGATGATTGTAAATGCCTTGCTTTCTTTTTTTCTCCCGGCATGCCCTGGAAGATAAGGCCGCCAATAACAGCCACATCCCTGAATTTTCTTTTGGCCATCTCAGTACTGTTGACGCTGCGTTGTATATCATTTAGTAAATCATCGGGCGAAAATAATTCATAGACATTGCTGTCGTCAACCGGAACAGGTTGGTCACTCAATAATTCAAAACCATAATCATTCATTGCAAAAGAAAAGGTGATAGGAGTGATACGGCTGATGCGATAAGCCAGTATTGCCGCCATAGCTTCATGTACTAATCTTCCTTCAAACGGATAAACAAAAAGATGAAAACCATCTTTGGTTTCAATCTGTTCAATCAGCAGTTCATTCTCTTTCGGTACATGAGATAGTTGCTCTTGTAATTCAAAAAGAGGCCTCAAAACTTCAAGCTCTTTTATCCTTCTATATTCGTCATTCTCAGTTCGATGTTTGGTATTCTTTTTTTGAAGGGCCACATTTAAAGTTTGACGAAGCTTCTTCCCCAAATTGGCACTCAATGGCATTCTTCCGCCTGACCAGCTCGGAACGATTGATTTTTTTGAATTTGATTTTCTTACCAGCGCCGTCATGTCTTTTATGAGTACAAATTCCAGGACTCTTCCTGCCAGGGTAAATGTATCGCCGGGTTCTAATCGAGAAATAAAATATTCTTCTATCACACCGATATATCCTCCCGTCATAAATTTCACTTTCATCAGCGCATCGCTTACGATGGTGCCGATATGCATCCGGTGACGCATGGCTATCTTCCTGCTTTTTATTTGATGAAGGCCATTGTCAACCTCCACTTTTTTAAAGTCATCATAGTGTTGAAGGGCATTGCCACCTTCTGTAATAAAATGAATGATTCGTTTCCATTCTTCGTTTGTCAAATCTTTATAGCAATAAGCGGATGTGACTTCTTTAAAAATTTTTTCGGGAATAAAACCGTCGGAGATGGCCAATGTATTCAGGAATTGTATCAATACATCATAACAAAGCATTTTTGGTTCCCGGCTTTCAATCAGGTTTTCTTCAATAGCCCCCTTCAGGGCGGCAGCTTCCATCAGTTCTAATGAATGTGTTGGAAGAAAGTAAATTTTACTTACTGCATCATGACTGTGGCCGCTTCTTCCGGCCCTTTGTAAAAACCGGGCTACACCTTTGGGTGAGCCAACCTGTATTACTGTCTCTACCGGGCGGAAGTCAACTCCCAAATCAAGACTGGCTGTGCAAACAACAGCTTTGAGGTTCCCCGAATGAAGATTTTCTTCAATCCATGTTCGTAATTCCCTGTCAATGGAGCCGTGATGTAATGCAATAGAGCCGGCAAGATCCGGGCAAACATTCAGCAAAGTCTGATACCATGTTTCACTCATACCCCTGGTGTTAATAAAGATGAGTGTTGTCCGGCTTTTCTGAATAATAGGAATGATTTTATGTGCCAGTTTGATACCGAGATGTCCCGCCCAGGGATATTTTTCTATTTCATCCGGGAAGATGGATTCAACGATGATTTCTTTTTTCATTTCAGCCCTTACAATTTTTCCGAATTTTTTAGGATGAGCGGCTCTCCCCCTCTCCGCAAGGAGAGGGGGTAAGGGGGTGAGGCTGGACAACAAAACCTCTTTCGCTTCTTCTAAATTTCCAATTGTCGCCGAAATTCCCCAAATGCTGATTGGTGAGCCGGATGTTGATTTTTCCTGACCCGGGACTCCCGACTCAAGACTCCCGGCTCTTAACTCCCGGCTCCCGACTATTCTTGAAATCGCCAGCTCTACCTGCACACCCCGCTTACTTCCCAGCAACTCATGCCATTCATCTGCCGCAATAATTTTTACGGAAGAAAAAATTTCAGCATATCCTTTTTGTGCCAGCAGCAAATGCAAACTCTCAGGAGTGATAATCAAAACTTCCGGCATTTGTTTTTTCTGCCTTGCTCTTTCGGCAATATTAGTGTCGCCGTTTCTGATTCCTACTTTCCAATTCATTTCCAGTTCATCAATTACTTCTTCCATGGCACGGCCAATATCTTTTGCCAATGCCCGGAGAGGGGTTATCCATAATAATTGTAACCCGTTATCTTTTTTGCTTTTATAATCAGCAGGATGATGATTGATAAAATCAATCAGGGCACCCAGGAAAACGGAAAAGGTTTTGCCACAGCCGGTGGGGGCATTTACCAAACCGCTTTCACTATTGATGATGTGCTGCCAGGTTTGCTCCTGAAAAGTAAATGGATGATTGCCTTTAAGCGAAAGCCATTCGCATATTATTTTATATCCTGTTGTTGTTTTCAACGCTGGCTGCATATTGCAAACTTAATCCGTTTGGCATTTATGCAGTATGAGCTTTCTATGTTACGTCAGAGCGGAACCTCAGCCGAACAAAGATATGAAGAGAACTTGCACCAAAGTCAATAGATATTTAGGTCAGCCGGAACTAGTGTTTATAGATATGGGCTGAGATTTTACTCGTCAGCCCATATTGCATAAATACATTTATTAGAGGTATGTGCCTCATCTTATCCTTATTTTGCGTCTAAATAGTCTTGCTCTGTAAAATCGTAGTAATAACTATTTATTCTTTTGTGTTTTGAATCTTCTCCAATAAGTACATAGCTGTATTTATTCCCAATATTTCTATTGGAACTAAAAAAATAGTATTTCGGTGCCAAAGAAACGGGTGTATTTGAGTAATGAGTAATGGAATACAAATTATCAAAGACAACAACTAATGAATCAACACCGGCGAAGTATTTTGAGCCAAATCCACTATTTAGGGCTATTCCCCTAACAAACCCATCATCGGAAATTTTAATTTCCTGGTCAGGCGATAAGGATATAATGTTTGCTGTAACTATTCCGCCGGAAGAATAAGGCTTTATTTGAATTTGATGTGTTGTTTTGTTCTTTATATATGCGTAATAAATAGTTATTGCCTCCTTGGTACAACTTTCAAATGCTAACGCAGAAAAAAATGTCAATAACAAAATTGCTTTCATAATATGAGTTTTTAATAGTAAAATCCTATTAAGAGATCTATTTGTTCATCAGTTACACCCATAGGCTTGTTCTCCTTCAATTTTTCTTTAAGAGATGCAAGTCCATAGATATGCTTTAGTAGCTCAGATTCTATAAATGGCAAAGAATAACCACTTACACGGTCATCAATTACACCCAAGCCCCATCCCAGATAAGTATTTCCAATTTCATTATGATCATCAATAATATCAATGTACATCGTAGTGTACCACCCGCTGTAGTCGGCTTTATTCCAATATTGATATGCCTGGTCATTTGGAAAAAAGGGACGAGTGGCAGGAACATAATTCCATTCTCCATAGTTGGCGATTCCACGGCTTGCATATTCTAAATGAGTAAGATACCATTCAATACATACGGCCCAGCTTTCCTGTAATTGTCTCCCAACCTGCCAAAACTGGAAAACTGTATTCATTCTAATTGCATGGCTAGTATGACCAGTTTCATGGGAAGTTGTAGAAAATATATCATCAGAACCATATTCTGTTGCTTTGTCTCGGAAACGCCAAATTCTTATATTATTTATAAATATTGGGTTACTACCAGTTCCCTCGGCATCTTTAGCGATATATGCTGTTTTTCTGCCGAGCCACCTGAAGGGTCTTTGCAATCCTCCAATATCTTTGTAGTGATAACGATACCCTGCCCTGAAAATATGTCCTACAAAACGGTCATACCCATCAGAAATCGTATGGTTCCAGTCACCAGTTTGGTTAGGCCCGTTAATCCAATGAACACCACCTTTTTTTACAAAAAAACGTTTATGCTCAAACCAGGCAGAATAATTACATGGGCGTCTAAACTGATGATTCATTCTATAGTTGCCAGAAAAGTCGGCATGTGCAGGATAAACAATGAACCACCGCCTTGCTGTTACTTTTATGCCTTCCATTCCATAATTTGTATTAAGGCGGGTGTCAAATATTTGTATATTACCTCCAGGGGTATATTTTGGTCTTCTTTGAGTTGGGTTAAGGTCTATCGTATCTTCATAGTTCTGAGTTAAAATATATGCTTCGTTTAACAAATGGTCTACAAATAATTCATTTCCTTCATTACTGCCTAAAAGAGACTGGTCAACCTCAGGAACATACAGGGGTGAGAGAATTTCATGTTCAATAGTATCATTAAATCTGAAACCTGCCGGGACTGTAGCATACTGATACGTTGGTAAACTATCCGGTATTAATGGGTCGTGATAGTAATTGCCATTTTGAATAATTTCATAGTCGTAAGGTATATCAGACAGTTCAAGGGTTGTGTCTTCTTTTAAATCATCATATTCATCCCATGTTTTAGGTTTGAACTTGATATAGTAATACGTTTCTCTGATGTTTACTGGATAGGTTGATGTAACCCCTTTCTTTATAAGGCTATCATAAGCTGTGGTCATGTTTTGGAGTGTGTAGGGGTTCTTTAGCTGCTCACCGATCACTACATCACCTTCCTGATAAGATAGACCTAACCTCGAAGTTGAACTGCTTGAGAGAGGAGAAGTGTTAATTTTAACCTGCTGTTCAGGATTATTTATTATATCTCTTTTGCAAGCAGAGAAAAAAAGTGATACTAATAAAGAAAGTGTCAAAAGAACGGATTTTATGTTCCTCGGTAGAACAAGATTAATTTGCTTTTTCATTTCTTTGGTTTTTAAAGTTACAAAATATTTAATCGCTACTAATTCAGTATTCAATCCGTAATATCTTGTAGTGGCTTGTCACGGGAGATATTAATTTGCAGAAATAATGCCAGCATTGAAAAATGTTAATAAATAAGAATGATTTTTTTAAACTGGATCAGCCAATTATCAATGTAGCCATTACTAACGTAAGTGAAAACACTGAGAGAATAGGAGTAGTACTTTTAATCGAAGGAATTCCCCGGGGCTTGCCCCGGGGTGGGTTTTGTGAATGGCTTCTTGGGTCCAGGGCTTGCCCTGGGGTTTGATACCTTTCATTAAAGGCAATTTTTTTACACTCTGTTATATGGTATCGGTGTTAGTTTTGGTAGTGCCACCAACATCTTGATTTACGAAATACCTCAAAGGACTGTGAGGAAATCTTGGATGGTATCCCCGATAAATTTATACGGGACAATTATGCCGACTGAAAAACTGTTGGACTATTTTATTCTTCACTCCAGTATTAATCTCCTCTTTTCACATGGTAGGGCGTATGTATAGCATAGATAGTACGATATTGGTAAATCTACTAAAGGCTTGCAGTTCCCGGAAAACTGTATTACTTTTACAATTCTAAGGCACTGGCCTTCCCGCTTCATATCTGATCCATTCTCCTCATTAAAGACTGACAACAAACTACCAGTTTTAAATAACTGGCTGTTCATTATCCCGGGGAATTCCTTCCTGTCAAGATCCATTCTTTACGAGAACCAGTTAATGTAATTTCTATGGATCAAAATAAGGTCATAATGAAGAATTTTTTAAAACAGTTGAGGACAACGGTTGATTCCAGCGGCGGCTTAAGAAAAAAGGAAACCCAGCCGGCGATGTTATATGTGGCTTGCCGGAATAAGGCTATGATTGATGCTTATATAACAACCGGTCATTCTGTTAACGGTTATAATAAAAATACCAGGAGCTACAAAGCATCGCTATTTACTGGTTTGGACAGTTTGTTTAATAATGACGGGGTGCCTGTTATTCTTTCGCAGGATGATGATATGATGCTGTACGATGAAGAAGTATCAGAATATTATTAGTTGCTGATTATGTACTCCGAAACAGGAATACAAAACGCATAAAAGCTTAATAAATCCCCTTCAGTACCCCATCCTGCCATTTCAGGAAGTATAGTTTTTTGTTTTCAAAATAATCCAGCGTCATGTTTTGCTTGTTCAACACAGGCTGAATGTCAAAATCAGTAAATATTTTTGATTGCTTATTGGCCAGGTTGGAAGCAATGTCTTTACCATACTGCATCAGCAGTTTTGCATATTTCCAGGTTATTTCATATCCCCGGAAAATCATATCACTGGGGCGGGCAAACATTATTTTATTAAAATGGTTAGTAATACTCAGGCTTACTTTATCAACTTTGGGATGATAAAAAGGGGTGCTGTAAACAATTTCAATGCCTTTATATTCAGGTTTATTAAAAGCAATTCCATCCCAGGTGGGCATACCCATTACCAGTGCCAGGTATTTTTGTTTTTTAAGTTCCGCCAATTGTTGGGTTAGCCTTTTCCCAAAATTTTCATCCAGGCTGCCGGCAATGCAGAGTGTTTGTTCAGTTGTGTCAAGATGCAATTTTAGCTGGTTAACGGTAAAGCTATCCGTCAAGTCAACATATTTCAAATGCAATGGTATTGACATAGTGTTTTTCCCAAAGTCGTCAAAATACATTTTGATGCGGTCTTCCAACTGGCCTTTTTTGCGGAAGACAATCAATGGGGTTAGTGAATAATATTTCTGGATATGTTTATAAATACCCTCGCATTGTGTTTTGAGTGTTGAATTAAGCATTACAAAAAATGGATTGGCCGTTACGCCCCCATCATTGGGAAGATTGACATTGATAACCGGGATATTTTTTTTCAAACCAGCATCAGCAAAAATTTTTACTTCGGTGCCGCTGCAATGGGCAATGATTAATTCAATGCTGTCCATCTCCGGCTTATTCAGTTGCTGCAGAATGGTTTCTTTTGACGAACGGGTATCATAAATAAAAACTTCGAGCGGTACATTTTCTTTATTTAGCGAATCCAGGGCCAGTTGCGCCCCTTCATAAAATTCCAGGCCGGGATTAATGAATTTTGGAAAAACATTTTTGGCATAGCGGTATTCATCCGCTGCATCAAAGGCTGAATCAAGATATAATGGGGCAAAAATGGCAATCTTGTGTTTGGGGGCTTCAGTTTGAGCATGTGAAAAATGAAATACTGAAATAAGTGCCAGTAAAATTAAAATATTTTTTTTCATATATTATTGCGATTCGCTGATTCAGAAAACTACCAATTCACCAATCACTATTACCATTCACTTTTTTATTCCCACTCAATCGTAGCCGGGGGTTTGCTGCTTATATCATAGACTACCCGGTTGATGCCCCTTACATTATTTATTATCTCGTTGGAAATATTTGCCAAAAACTCATACGGTAAATGTGCCCAGTCGGCTGTCATTCCATCCACACTCGTTACAGCTCTTAATACCACCGTAAACTCATAAGTTCTTTCATCGCCCATCACCCCCACACTTTTTACCGGCAGTAAGATAGTGCCTGCCTGCCAAACCGTTGCATACAGGTTATTATCCTTAAGGGCTTTAATGTACAGGTAATCTGCTTCCTGCAACAACTGTACCTTTTCTTCTGTAATTTCTCCCAAAATCCGGATGGCAAGACCAGGCCCGGGGAAAGGGTGACGGTCAATCATCTCTGCAGGTATCCCCAGTTCCCTTCCCACTTTTCTTACTTCGTCTTTAAACAATGAGCGGAGCGGTTCAACTAATTCAAGATGTAAATGATCTGGCAGGCCGCCAACATTATGATGCGATTTTATGGTTACGGACGGGCCATGTACAGAAACGCTTTCGATAACGTCCGGGTATATGGTTCCCTGCCCAAGCAAACCGACCCCTTCTATTTTTTTAGATTCTTCCTGGAAAATATCAATGAATGAACTGCCAATTACTTTTCTTTTTTCTTCAGGATCAACTTTGCCAGCCAGTTTTGTATAGAAATGTTCTTTAGCATCAACTCCTTTTACATTCAAGCCCAGTTTGGCATAGGTAACCAGAACACTCTCATACTCATTTTTTCGTAAAACACCATTGTCAACAAAAATTCCAAACAGCCTGTCGCCAATAGCCCGGTGAATTAATGTAGCGGCAACAGTGGAATCAACGCCACCGCTTAATGCCATGATAACTTTGCGGTCGCCAATTTGTTTTTTTAATGCCTCAACCGTATCGGTAATAAAATGTGCTGGTGTCCAGTCCTGAGAACAACCACAGATATTGACTAAAAAATTATTCAGAATTTTTTTTCCTTCTTTGGAATGATAAACTTCCGGGTGAAACTGAACACCGTAAAGGGGGAAGCAGGGAGTTCCGGTTGCCAATTTCCTGAAAGCTGCTACCGGAATACTTTCGGTAGCCGCCAGCAGCTCAAATCCTTCCGGCAGTTCTTTAATTGTATCACTATGGCTCATCCACACCTGGCTTTGCTCCGAAACATCATTCAGCAACACATCTTCTTTTTTGCATTGCAAAACGGCACGGCCATATTCCCGTTTATTACTTTTTGCCACTACGCCACCAAACCGTTTGGCTGTCAGTTGTGCCCCATAACAAATACCCAGTACTGGCACTTTTGCAACGAAGCTTTGCACATCAACATCAGGGGCATTTTCTTCATTTACTGAACAGGGTGAACCGGAAAGGATGATACCTTTTAAACCGGGTTCAAACTCAAATTTTTTATGAAAGGGAATAATTTCGCAATACACATTCGCCTCTCTTACCGCACGGGCAATTAATTGGGTATATTGGGAGCCAAAGTCGAGAATCAGGATCTTTTCAGTCATGTGGCTGCGAAGATAAAAAAAGGTTTATAGTTTATGGTTTGTAGTTTGTAGCTCCTTGCTGTAGCGGGTTTCGTCAATTAACCCGAATATTTTTGGCCGCAGCCCATTAAAAATAGGCCAAGCAACATCTATAAATTCACATACTTCACCGTAATCTTTATATCCCTATTCCTTCCCTTGTCATCCGTGCAGGAAATTTTTACCGGGCCTTCTTCAGGGATAAAAAACTGTTTTTCACCTGCATTACTGCTCTTGTAAAACCTATTGTTGATATACCAATAGACTTTACTTACATCATTGGCGGTTTTACAAATTAGTTGCAGGGGTTCGGGCTCCTTTTTATTGATTAAATATTCCGTTCCGTTTACAGGAGAATTAATCGAAGGGGCTGCTCCTTTAAATATAAGCTCACATTCAGGATTGTGCGGTGGTATCTTTTGATAAGCAATCCTGTTTTCTTCAAACCATGATTGCATATCTGGTTCCACTATTTTAAACCATTTCCTTTTATAACCAGTTTCCGGGGCACAACTTTTACAGTAAGAAATTTTTTCATCGGGGCTAATCATAGTTTCCTGCCAGTTGCTGCAAACCTTGGTAGAAGATATCAACGGAATAAAATAATCAGTCACCAGGCTTGTGCAATGATCGGATGGAACCAAACCCGTTTCGCTGCACACTTGCCTTATGTCGCAATCTTTGGGTTGGGCAAACCATTCTTCATCGCTATCGTAATCAATGGTATTGAAAATTTTAAAAAGTAAAGGCGTGGCAATATTGGCGCCGCTTAAATCAGCGACACCAACGCCGGAGAAATTACCAGTCCAGATACCCACCGTATAGTTTTTATTGTAGCCAATACTCCAGGCATCTTTTCTTCCATAGCTGGTTCCGGTCTTCCAGGCAATCTTTGGCATCCGTTCCGTAGCCGTCCAGTTCAACGGAAAGTCAGGCCGGTTTACCTTTGATAATATTTCATTGATCATATAATTTGCCGCCGGGCTGATAACATTTACTTTATTGCGTATGCTGTCGCCCTGGGTAAAGGACGGAGCAATAAAGATTCCATCATTGGCAAAAGCAGAGAATAAACCTGTCATTTCTTCCAGGGTAGTTCCGCAACCTCCCAATATCAGCGACAGGCCCAATTTTCTACGATCTTTTTGTACCTGTTTGAAATTGCAGTTGGATAATTTCTGTATCATTCTTTCATGTCCGAGTAATCTCAAACTTTTCACTGCCGGGATATTTAATGAATGTTCAAGTGCATATTCAATTGTAACGTATCCATTGAATTTTTCATCATAATTCTCCGGTGCATAGCCGGCATAATTTACTGCAACATCTGTTATCACTGTTTTTGGCGTCAGCAATCCTTCATCAAAACACATCGCATACATCAAAGGCTTTAAAGTGCTCCCCGGCTGCCGCACTGCATTGGCACCATTTACCTGGCCGCCATCGGTTGTGTCGTTAAAATTTGAAGAGCCAACATAAGAGATAACCTTGTGGGTTTTATTATCAATAATTACTACTGCAGCATTTTTAATATTGCGTAACCGCTGTGTTCTGATATAATCTTCAACAATTTTTTCTGTTTTTAGCTGAGTGTTTAAATCTATGTTGGTCTTAATAATGTCGCCTCCATGTTTTTTCAGTTTGTAAGCAAGGTGTGGGATGTAATGAGGTACGGTTCCCCTGCTGGCACTTAATGGCTCAGCCAGAGCATCCTCAATTTCTTTTTTGGTAAAAACTTTTCTTGCAGCGAATTTTTCCAGCCATCGGTTTCGTTCTTTTACAATAAAATCATTATTCCTGCCGGGTATCATCACACCTGGTTTATTGGGAATAATGCTCAATGCCGTTATTTCAGCCAGCGACAGGTGGTCAGGATTCTTTTTAAAATACAATAGCGAGGCTGCTTTCACTCCTTCAATGTTACCCCCATAGGGAACAAGATTCAGGTACATCTGCAGTATTTCTTTTTTACTATACTTGAGTTCCAGTTGAAAGGCTCTGAACATTTCCCGGAACTTGCTCCAGATATTACGTTTGCCGGGTTCCAGCATTTTTGCCACCTGCATGCTGATGGTGCTGGCGCCTGACATCCTTCGCATGTGAAAGATGTTGCTGAAAATAGCCCTGATAACTGCGAAAGGATTTACACCGGGGTGGGAATAGAAATGCCTGTCCTCTTTGGCAATGATGGTCTTTTTCAGCAAAGGCGAGATTTCATCCAATTCCGTTTTCATCCGCCATTTTTGGTCTTTGGTGAGGTAGGCATTTACCACATCTCCTTTATTATCAGTTATAATAGTGGAGTATTCAATCTTATCCCTCAGTGGAAAAATCCAGTTAAGGAGGAAGAACAGCAATATCAGCCCAAGGAAGCCGATGCCCAGCCGTTTGAAGAAACAGGATATTCCCTTTTTAGTAATGCTGAATTTTCTTTTTTTCATTAATGTAATATTCCGGTGGCCGGCATCAGGACAGATGCAAAAAAAACATTTATTTACCGGCTACAATCATTCACTTAACAAATAATTATCTAACCAAACTTGCAACTCATCTTTACATCATATTATCTTTCGGGTGAAATTACATTTAGTAAAATGGATTCCACCGACTCATCCCGCCCCACCCGGGACATTCCTCCCTAGCCTTTCAGCATGCTAATTTCCATTCTTTTTGCAAAGGGAACAACAGCCTTTGTAAAAAAAATGGCATTAATCAGTTTTTGCATCATCAAAATTCTTTAACTTCTCGTTCATAACCGACCATTTAACCTACACATCTATGCGTATCAAATTCTATTTAGTTCCGCTGATAGCAGCCGGGGCTATTTTTTTGGCTTCCTGTAAAAAGAACGCCATCGTCCTTTCTTTTACTAATGCCAAAGGCGAAGTTCCGCAATTAGGTAATTTAGTTTTTCGATTCAGCCATTCGCTGGCAAAAGATTCTATGCTGAATGCCTGGGATTCGACGGAATATATTTCATTCGATCCCGCCATTGCGGGAAAGTTTCGTTGGGAGAGCCCGGATGAATTAGTGTTCTCACCATCACAACCATTACATCCTGCCACATCGTACAAAGCTAAAATTAAAAGCACCGTATTGAAGTACAGTAAATACAATTCGGTAAAGAACGGGGATAAAATCAGTTTTCATACACCCGGCCTTACGTTGGATAATTCACAAATTATCTGGATGGGTGAAACCGGCACGGCTGCCATACCGCAGGTTGATTTGTTTTTCAATTACCGGGTGAACCCCGAAGACCTGAAACGCAAACTGAATGTTGAAGTGGAAGGGAAGAAAGCCGACTTCAATATGATCACTATTTCACCGGATAATAAAATATCCATTCGCATCAATGGAATGAAAACTGATGATAAAGATATTGATGCAAAAATCATTATTGAGAAAGGATTAAAACCAGAAAGGGGAAATACTTCTACAGCCGAACCTATCAGCAGCTCATTTACTATTCCATCACCCTATGTTCTTACTATCCAAAACGTGGAATCGGAACATGATGGTACGGAAGGGGTGGTGAGGGTAACTACCAGCCAGCAACTGACAGGCGAAAGCCTGAAATCATTTATAAAATTTGACCCCGACCTTGCTTATAACGTGGAAGCAAATGATTATGGCTTCACACTCCGGAGTGATAAGTTTGACGTAGCAAAAAGCTATGCATTAACTATTATAAAAGGCATGCGGGGAAAGATTGGTGGTGTAATGAAAGAAGATTATAACGGCAGTGTAGCTTTTGGAGAACTGGAAGCTGGTATCAGTTTTACCAACAGTAAAGCAGTATATCTTTCAAAAAAAGGAGGCAAGAATATAGAAGTACAGATTACTAATGTGCCGAAAGTGAAACTAATTATCTCCAAGATCTATGAAAACAATTTATTGCTGGCGCAGCGATATGGTTATTCCCCGCAGGAAACACGAAGCGGCCCTTCTTATGCCAGTTATGGTGAGGATTATGAGGGAGATTATTATTATGATGAATATGGCGGCGGCGATGCCATGTTGGGTGATGTGATCTATGAAAAAGAAATAGATACCCGTTCATTACCAAAAAGCGGTGCAGGAAGGCTACTGAACTTTTCGCAGTTTGAAGACAGGTTGCCTGATTTTAAAGGAGTGTATCATATCGTCATCCGTTCGTCAGAAGATTATTGGGTGAAAGACAGCCGTTATATTTCTTTGTCTGATTTGGGTTTGATTGCCAAGGAAGGGCAGGATAAAATTTATGTATTTACAAATTCAATTAAATCGGCTGAACCTGTGAGCGGAGTAAATGTATCCGTTTACTCCACCAACAATCAATTAATTGGCACAGGTGCTACTGATAATGATGGTGTGGCCACCATTGCTTACAGCAAAAAGGATTTCAGTGGTTTCAAACCGGCGATGATCATTGCCAAAACCGCTGACGACTTCAACTATCTTCCTTTTAACAATACAAGAGTTAATACATCAAGGTTTGATGTGGGTGGTAAAAGAAACAATCCTTCCGGGTTTGATGCCTTTGTATATGCAGAGAGGGATGTCTATCGTCCCGGCGAGAAAATTAATTTCTCTGTCATCCTTCGTGATGCACAATGGAAAAACCCGGGCGATGTGCCATTGAAAATGAAATTCCTGATGCCAAATGGCAAGGAACTGAAATCATTCAGGAAAAGTTTGAATGAAGAAGGCTCGGTGGAAGGAAGTATTGATATTGCTAATGCAGCTATCACCGGAAGCTATACATTGGAAGTATATACATCAACAGATGTATTGCTGGCTTCAAAGAATTTTTCCGTAGAGGAATTTGTTCCCGACCGTATCCGGGTGAATACAAAATTAGATAAGGAATTCTTACGATCAGGTGATAAGGCCACACTTTCCATCAATGCTATGAACTTTTTTGGCCCTCCTGCAGCCAACCGCAAGTATGAAACAGAGATTCAGGTGAAGCAAAAATATTTTTCTGCAGAAAAATTTGATGGCTATAATTTCAGCCTGGCTAATCAGAACACTTTTTTTGATAAGGAAGTAAAGGAAGGTACAACGGACTCAGAAGGGAATGCCATCATTGAATATACAGTTCCCGTTACTTATGCTAACATGGGAGCTTTGCAAACTAATTTTTATACAACCGTGTTTGATGAGACCGGCAGGCCGGTGAGCCGTGCATCAAAAGTTGATGTATTTACACAGGATGTTTTCTTTGGAATCAAACAGGATTGGTTTTATTATTACCCGTTGAACCAGCCGGTGAAGTTTAACCTCGTGGCTGTAAATAAAGATGGTAATGCTACGAGTGCAACAGCCAGGGTGGAAGTGATTAAACATGAATACCGAACAGTGCTGACCAGGAGCGGCAGTTATTTCCGGTATGAATCACAAAAAGAAGATAAACTGATGATCGAGCAACAGATTTCAATTGGTAACAATACAGTTTTCAGCTATGTGCCAAGAAGCCCCGGAGATTATGAAGTAAAAGTTTATCGCCCCGGTGCCAATAATTATGTAAGCCGTAGTTTTTACAGCTATGGAAGTTATGGTGGTAACACTAATTCCTTTGAAGTAAACAGCGAAGGAAATATTGAAATTGAGATTGATAAGAAATCTTATGTAACAGGAGAAAATGTAAAAGCTTTATTTAAAACACCATTCAGTGGCAGAATGCTTGTTACCATGGAGACTGACCATATTGTTTCGCATCAGTATGTTGATGTGAGTAACAGAACTGCCAGCCTGGATTTAAATATAACCGGCGACCATGTGCCGAATGTTTATATAACAGCTACATTGATCAAGCCGCATGAAGTATCTGACATTCCATTGACTGTTGCACATGGATTTAAAAATGTAACGGTTGAAGAAAAGAGCAGAAAGATTGGAGTGGAAATAGTGGCACAGAAAACAGTTCGTTCCAAGACACATCAAAAAATAACGGTGAAAGCGGCGCCGGGTAGTTTTGTTACTCTCTCCGCTGTTGACAATGGCGTTTTACAGATCAGTGATTTTAAAACACCTGATCCTTATGATTATTTCTATCAGAAGAAAGCATTACAGGTTTCAGCGTTTGATCTGTATCCATTATTATTTGCAGAAATAAGGGCAAAGTTGAGCAGCACTGGTGGTGATGGTGAAATGGAAATGGAAAAAAGAATGAATCCAATGCCGGCCAAAAGAATAAAAGTGGTAAGCTATTGGGGAGGAATTAAAAAAGCCAATGGCAATGGTGTTGCTGAATTTGAATTTGATATTCCCCAGTTCAGTGGTGAGTTAAGACTGATGGCCGTTTCATACAAAGGGCAAAGCTTTGGCGCTGCTGATAACACGATGACCGTTGCCGATCCGATTGTGGTCAGTACGGCCTTGCCAAGATTCTTAAGTCCTGGTGATACAGTAAATGTACCGGTAACCTTGACCAACACAACTGATAAATCAACAGCTGTAACAGCCAACATCAATGTGGAAGGGCCAATGAAAGTTGTTGGAAGCAATAATCAATCAGTAACCCTTGCTGCTAAAACTGAAAGCCGGGCAACATTCAAAATAGTTGCTGACCCGACCATCAATGTTGGAAAAGTAACCGTGACTGTAAGTGGAATGGGAGAAAAATTCACTGACGCAACAGAGATCTCTGTTCGTCCGCCATCCACCTTACAAAAATCAACAGGCAGTGGTTCGATTACTGCTGGCAGTACACAGAAGGTAAATATTGGTTTAAGTGATTTTATTCCGGGCAGCAGCAATTATAGTTTGGTGGTTAGCCGTTCTCCTGCATTGGAACTTGGTGAACAATTAAAATGGCTGGTGCAATATCCTTATGGTTGCACGGAGCAAACTGTTTCGGCCGCTTTTCCACAGATCTATTATGGTGATTTGTCTGACCTGATGCAATTAAATAAACAGCAGAACAAACTGAATGCAAACAGCAATATCATGGAAGCCATCCGTAAAATAAAAATGCGGCAGTTATATAATGGCGCTGTTACATTGTGGGATGGAGAAGGTAAAGAAGACTGGTGGGCAACGATCTATTCTGCGCATTTTTTATTAGAAGCAAAGAAAGCAGGGTTTGATGTTGATAACAGTTTGCTGGAAACCATGCTGAACTATATCAACAATAAGTTGAAGAACAAGGAAACGATCACCTATTACTACAACCGTGACCAGAATAAAAAGATAGCTCCAAAAGAAGTGGCCTACGGATTATATGTGCTGGCGCTGTCGGGTAGAACGAATGTACCTGCGATGAATTATTACAAAGCAAATCCTGCTATCCTGGCGTTGGACAGCCGTTACCTGTTAGCCGCAGCGTATGCAACTGCCGGTGACAAAAAATCTTTTACGGCCATGTTGCCTGCATCATTCAGCGGCGAAGAATCAGTGGCACAAACAGGAGGCAGCTATTATTCCGATGTAAGGGATGAAGCCATTGCCTTAAATGCGCTGATTGATGTTGATCCTGGCAATGCACAGATAGGAATAATGGTAAAACATGTGGCCGATAAACTGAAGAACAGAAGATGGCTGAGTACACAGGAGAGGGCTTTTGCTTTTCTTGCTCTTGGTAAACATGCCAGGGCCGCTAATATTTCAACAGCGACTGCTGAAATAAAAGTAAATGGTAAGACGATTGCGAAAGTGGATGGCGGCCAATGGACAGGTGATATGAAAGCATTAGGCAACAACAATATTGAGATAACAACAAAAGGCAATGGCCGTCTTTATTATTTCTGGCAGGCCGAAGGCATCAGTGCAAGCGGCGCTTATAAAGAAGAAGACAGTTATTTGAAAGTAAGGAAGCGTTTCTATGACAGGAATGGCAAGCCCATTACTTCAAATACATTTAAACAAAACGACCTGGTCATTATCGGTATTTCGTTGGAACGGTCTTTCAATACAGCAATAGAGAATGTGGTTATTACTGACCTGTTACCTGCCGGATTTGAAATTGAAAACCCGAGGACAAAAGAAATACCGGGCATGGATTGGATTAAAGATGGAATGTCGCCAACCGCATTGGATGTAAGGGACGACCGTATTCATTTCTTTGTGGACGCAAATAGTAATAAACAAACCTATTACTATGCTGTCCGTGCCGTGTCACCGGGTAATTATAAAATGGGGCCGGTGAGTGCAGATGCGATGTATAATGGCGAATATCATTCTTATAATGGGGCAGGGGTGGTGAGAGTGATGCAGTAGGAATAATATTGTAGTTTTAAAGCCTCTCAATTATGAGAGGCTTTTTTTATGCAAACTACTGATCAAAAAAATATCGCCATACTCTGTAATCAATTGGCAGGAGCAGGAAGGGCAGTAACATTAGCCCCAAAAATTTTAGCTGAATTATCTGCCAAACAAATCTCTCATTCTTTCTTCAAAGAAATCTGGCCTGTTGATTTTAATGAATTTACAGATATATGGGTAGTTGGTGGCGATGGAACTCTAAACTATTTTGTTAATCATTACCCGGATATAAAATTGCCATTGGTTATTTTCAATGGTGGTACCGGAAATGATTTTCACTGGCTGTTGTATGGTAAAATGAGTTTCGATGAACAACTGCAACTTGCTTTAGCAACGGAGCCAAAACCAATAGACCTTGGCAGATGCAATGAAAAATTCTTTATCAACGGAGTTGGGGTCGGTTTTGAAGGAGAAGTGGCAAGAAGTCTTACAGGTAAAAAGAAAAAAGCCGGCAAAGCTTCGTTCATGGCGATGGTACTGCGAAAGATATTTTCTTACCGTTCAACGTCATACAGTATTACTGTTGATGATAAGCCGATTGCTGCAAAAAAATATTTGATCATCGATGTCAGTAATGGGAGCAGGGCAGGCGGCGGTTTTCATATTGCACCCAATGCAAAAGCAGATGATGGTTTGTTTGATGTTGTATTGATTGATGCCCTTCATTCATTAAGGAGGCTTCGCTGGTTACCGGTTATTGAAAAAGGAAAACATACCAGACTTTCCTTTATTCATCATTTAAGAGTAAAGAAAATCATTATAGAAAGTAATGGGGCTATCCAGTCTCATCTTGATGGCGAATACTATTTGGCAGATAAACTTGAGATTGAAGTTTTACCCGCAAAACTTTTATTCAGGTATTAAGCAATAAAAAAGTCCGGCTCTTACGAACCGAACTTATTAAAGCTTCTTCAATATCGTTATTAATTAATAATCGTTATTGTATCCACCGCTGCCGCCACGGTCACGGTTGTAACCGCCGCCGCCACCGCCGCTTTTACCTTTGTAGCCGCCGCCACCGCCGCCGCCTTTGTAGCCGCCACCGCCGCCACCGTAGCCGCCGCCACCGCCAAAGCTTCTTTTCTTGAAGCCGCTGCCGCCGCTGCCACCACCTTCCGGTTTAGGACGACTTTCGTTAACTACGATGCCACGACCGTCAACTTCGGTACCATTCAAAGCAGTGATAGCTGCTAATGCCTGTTCATCGTTGGCCATTTCCACAAAACCAAAGCCTTTGCTGCGGTTTGTGAATTTGTCGGTAACAATTTTTGCTGAGACTACTTCACCATGTGAAGCAAAAAGGTTGGATAAATCCTGGTCTTTCAGGTTCCAACTGAGGTTTCCTACGTAAATGTTCATTTTGAGAGGGTTTTAAAAAAATAAAAGTGTCAACAGTAAACAGTAACCGATGAACATTCTACGTTATTTCGAAACGTTCAGGACTTGTGAAACTGAAAGAGCACCAAATGCAAGACAAAATAACGGTTTTTTTTGCCACATATTGCCAAATTTTTTAGAAGTCCTTCTAAATCCCCCCTGTCTGCAAATACTTATTTGCCAATAATGCCAGGCTACAGGCGATATTAAGTAAACATAATCAGTACTTTAGTAAGGATGTCGGGATTTTAGTGCATAAAAAAAGTCTCTCCGACCGGAGGGACTTTTTTTATTAGTTTTTCGACATTTTATTCACCTATTACTTCAAACTCAACTTCAGTTGACTTGCCATTACCAAAATCAATAATGGCTTTGTAAGTGCCGAGCTCTTTTATTTCATCAGCAATAGTGATCTTTTTACGATCAATTTCATAACCTCTTTGTTCCCTGATTGCACGGCTTATTTGCAAAGAAGTTACGGTACCAAAAATCTTACCGCTTGTACCTGTTTTAGCACCCAATTTCAAAGGAGCTTCGCTCAGTTTGGTAATTACACTATTGATTTCAGCCAGCATCTTATCCTCTTTTTTCTTCACCTGCTTCATTCTTTCTTCCAGTTGCTTCTTATTGCTCGGGCTGTTCTCAACGGCAAGCTGACGGGGCAGTAAATAATTACGGGCATAGCCGTTCTTTACAGTTACTACTTCGTTTTTGGCACCAAGATTATCTACGTCTTGAATTAATATGATTTGCATTGTTCTTTGTTTTTATCCCAATGAATGAAAGGCTTCATTGTCTCCTGCCAAAGGCGGGATTAGGGATTTAGCCTATTTTAAAAGATCTGTTACGTAAGGCAGCAAGCACATCTGGCGGGCTTTTTTTACTGCATCAGAAACTTTGCGCTGATACTTCAGGCTGTTTCCAGAAAGGCGGCGTGGCAAAAGTTTGCCCTGCTCGTTCAGAAATTTTTTCAGAAACTCTACATCTTTATAATCAATGTAGCGGATCCGGTATTTTTTGAAGCGACAGAATTTTTTAACTCTCTTGTCGCTTTTAATAGCAGTCAGATATTTTATTTCATTTTTTGCCATGGCTTATACCTCCGCTAATTTTTCAGTTCCTGTTTTAGCGCCACTTTTCTTTCTTGCATTGTACTCGACGGCGTATTTATCGAGTTTGGTGCACAGGTGACGAAGTACTGCCTCGTCACGCAGAAGCTGAATTTTCAACTTCTCAATAAAATCAGATGCTGCTGTGTATTCCAGCACCCAGTACAATCCCGTTGTTTTTTTCTGGATCGGGTAAGCCAGCGATTTCAGTCCCCAGGGGTTTTCAGCTACGATAGAGCCACCGGCATCGGTAACCAGCTTCGCATATTTTTTTTGCTCAGCCTTAAACTCATCATCGCTCAAAACAGGGGTAAAAATCACCATCAATTCGTAATTGTTCATTTTACCTGTTTAAAGTTTTAAAATTCGGTTTATCCCATTGGACATCCCTGCCGCGGCGGGGAAGAATCTGCGAACACAGATTTGGGGCGGCAAAGATAGGGGTTTGATGCTGGAAAAGAGAGGTAGTTTTGAGGAATTTTTCCAGCTTATCAGGGCTATAAATTATGAAAACGCCTGAACCTGTCTATCAAACAATAGTCCCGGCTGTTAAGGCAACCGGGACTATTTGTTATATCTGTCAATTTATTTTTTCTTCTATCGGCTCTGTACGTTGATTCGCTTTGCCCCCCTGCGTTTGCCATTGCCATCTACCAACTCTACAACATAG
>CXWL01021785.1_pt1 | contig 146966 bp, 127 predicted proteins | sample 590931 | NCBI WGS metagenome assembly CXWL01 (sample SAMEA3498368, study PRJEB10139) | groundwater metagenome | biome: water well; material: biofilm material | place: Germany | collected 2015-04-27
TCGTTACACACTGGCTTAGAACACACAACGAACACCAATCAAAGGAGCTTCCAGGTGAAAAGTGACACCTTTTTCACGGCCGACATCGCCTTAGCCGCCTATCTGGTCATGTCAAAGCGTCAATTAGTAACTACCGAGCGATTGCATGGCGGCAAATTCACTTTCCACTTCGCCGAATTCACAGGCCGCGACACCGAGTTGCTCCGCTTCTTCAACCGGAGTGTGACCGTCGAGCCGAACGCCTTTTTGGACCACCTCAAATCTCTAAAGAGTCTTATTCACCAGTGAAGGAGGCGGTAGATGTCAACAAATGAAATGAACATCCCGCGAAACCGTCGAATCGAGGGTCACAACTCATGGCACGAATAAGACACATCAAGCCGGAATTTTTTACAGACCGCAAACTGGCGTCTTGCGGCCCCCAAGCCATGCTTCTCTTTGCTGGACTTTGGTGCGTGGCAGATCGCGAAGGTCGGTTGATAGACGCGCCCAACTTTATTGCCGGACAGATCTTTCCGTACGATAGCGGGTCGGACTGCGACCAAATTTTGGAAAAACTCGCCACTTGTGGTATGATAATCCGGTATGAAGTCGGGTCAGAAAAGTACATCCAGATCGTCAATTTCCTTAAACATCAGCGTCCCAATGTCAAAGAGACACAATCAATTATACCGGAGCCGCGAGGCCAAACTAAGAGAAGTCTTAGAAGATGCCCAGCGCGATCTAAGACAGTGCCCGACACCGCATCTGAAGAGGACAATAACAAGAACAGGAAGGGGGACAGTGCGGAGCCTGAACCACTCGAGCGGATTGTTGACATCTACAATCAAGTCTGCCCAGAAAGAGGCTTGCCAAGATGCCAGAAACTGAGCGACGGGCGACGGAAGCTCCTCACTGCAAGGGTATCTGAGAATCAAGGGTTCGATTGGTCTGCCTATTTTCAGCGCATTGGAGCTTCGGATTTTCTCTGCGGACGGCTACCAGGAAAGACGTGGTGCGCTGATTTCGAGTGGGCAATCAAATCGGAGAATTTTCTGAAGATCAACGAAGGGAAATATGACAACCGGCCTGGGGCAGGCTCCGGTCAAGGGCTTAACACTGTCGGTGGCGTCAAGGCTGATACAAATAAATATGATCAATTGATGGAGGTTGTCCGTGGAAAGTGATGCCGTCATTTCAGACGCGGAGTTCAGGGACGCTTGGGAGAAATGGATTACTCAAGGCGAGTATCCCGGCAATGAACTGCCATTAATACCGACAAGATACCGCTCCAAGAGTCTTGCTAATTTCAAGGGGTATGAGAAGGAAGTAGCGACAGCAAAGGACGTAATTGGCCAAGGGGGAAGCGTGTTTATCACTGGGCAGTGCGGATCGGGTAAGACTCACCTTGGGATTGGGCTTTTCCGCGAAGGATTGAAGAGGCTCTTACTATTCCCGGAGCCGCGGCTCGTTAGTTGTAGCCGACTACGGTCTGCCCGATTTGTCGCTGTCCCCGAGTTCTTTGTCGAGCTAAAGACTGCAATGGACGATCACACACCAGAAAATGAAATACTTAGCCAGTATTCTGCTCCTGATCTTCTAATGCTCGACGATTTAGGGGTCGAAAAAGGATCGGATTGGTCACGTCAGATGTTCTGCACGCTAATTGATCGGCGATACCGAGACGAAAAACAGACTATCATCACATCCAACCTGTCACTTGGTCAATTGTCAGATCGAATAGATGACCGAATAAGTAGTCGAATCACAGAAATGTGTTACATCATCGAATTGAAAGGGGACAAGCGGGCAGAACTTGCGATGGCAAGGGCAAAACAATGACAAGCATGGTTAACGCTGGACAGTCTCGTCTGCTTCACCCCAAAAACCAACTCAGAGCAACGGGAAGAATTCAACGCCGGATGCACTGTGAAACCCAGGACAAGCCGCCAACAGCGGTTGCAGATTGAAACGCCAAAGTAAATCACTTTAGCTATTGACAAATCGAGCCGATGAATGTTATTGTATAGTCAGGATATATGAAACAAAGGGATGACGTACATGGGTAGACCGCCAAAGGACCGTAAGGATTTGCGTCTGATTCACATTTGGGTGCCGCAGGACTTGCACCGACGCATGAGATTAAGGGTGGCCGAATTGGATATCACCATGCAGGATTGGGTAGTCGAGGCGCTCATTGCGCACATTCGAACCTCGAAGGCGGGGGAGGGGAAGAAGCGATGAAAACCAAAGTTGCAGTCTACTTCAGGTGCTCAACTGATAAGCAGGATCATTCAATTGCTGATCAACGCCGGATTTTGGTAGAATACGCCGCCTCGCACGAAATGGAGATTACCACATGGTTTGACCAAGACGAGGGCAAATCCGGCACATCGTTCGAAAAGCGCCCCGACTTTATGCGCATGGTTCGCCTTGTTGAGTCCGGACAGCACGATTTTTGTAAGATACTGGTTTACGACATTGATCGGTGGGGTAGACCAACGGACCCCGCTGAATCTGCCTACTGGGAGTTCCACCTAAAACGTCTGGGAGTGCAAGTCGTCTACATCGCTGATCCATCTGTGAACGCCGACACTTTGGCGGGCCGCCTTACCAAGCAGATAAAACAGGAAGGGGCGTCAGATGAGAGCCGAAAACAGTCGCTTAGAGTCCGAGAGCGCTCAAAAATGCGCGCGGCCGAGGGATTCCGCGTTGGCGGATCTGCTCCATACGGCTTCAAGCGGCAGTTGTTAAAGTCGGACGGAACCACCGACCGGGTGTTGGAGAATGGTGAGCGCAAATATGAAAAGAGCCAACGAGTAATTCTCGTGCCCGGCGATTCGAGCGAGATGGAAGTAGTTCAAGAAATGTTCAAGCGCAAGGCCGCCGGGCAGGGCATTCGCGAGATCATGGAATGGTTGAACAGGGACCGTATCCCTGCACCGGCGACAACAGGGCGCCTTAATAACCGAACCAATTTACCAGGCAAATGGGGTGTTAACACGGTCTACAAGGTGTTGACCAACAGAGGTTATATCGGAACAGCTGTTTACAATCGACAGGTGAAGGGATCATGGGCAAAGCTTGAGGATCCCGGCATAAGCACGCGGGACGAAGACAGTCTGATTGTTAAACGGAATGCTCATCAACCAATCGTTTCTGAACAAGTCTTCGGCGCGGCCCAAAGCAGTCTCAAGCGGGCAAGACGAGGTACGAGGGGACGTTCATGGGCTGAGGGGCCTTATCTGTTGACGGGGCTATTGACCTGCACAAACTGCGGCTATCGGTACCACGGCCATTCACACAAGTACAACGGCAAACCGTATCCCTATTACGAAGACAGTGGATACAATCTTCACGGGAAGTCGGTCTGTACGCAGAGCATGATCCCAAAGGATGCGATAGAGTCGTTTGTCATCAAGGCAGTATCTGATACCCTTTTGCCGTCAATTGATCGAAAGAGACTGCGGGATCTTCTCCGGGGGAAGATTAAGCGTGGCCGGAAGGACGATTCCAAAGCCGACAATATGCGATTGGAGATCGCTCAAATCGATCGCAAACTGGGCAACATCAGGGCGTCGATTGAAAACGGCGTTGACTTGGGCTTTCTCAAGGAGCGAATTGCGATACTTACTCGGAATCGAACAGAACTTGAATCGGAACTGGCTCAGGTGGAGTCATCACACCCGCCTGAAGACGATCCTGAGGCCATCACAGCACAGATTATGGAACTGGTGGATCAGACTCCTGCGATCCTTGCGTCCGGCGCCACCGCCACCGTTAAGCCGTTGCTCAGGAACTATGTCAAAAGCATCGATGTAGACGGGAAAGCGCGAAAGGCGAGATGTTATCTTTACAGAATTCCGAAAGTGAACGGGGGAGTGAATAGCCTTGTCGGTAAAGTAATGCCGGAGGTCGGAATCGAACCGACATGGTATTGCTACCGGAGGATTTTGAGTCCTCTGCGTCTACCAATTTCACCACTCCGGCATGAAAGTTCCTGTTTCACCAAACGCTGACAGGCACGAGCCGATCGACGTCCTGTCTACAGGAATTGCAAAGTTATCCGCTGAAACTGCGTCTGTCAAGCGTCAGGTTTAGCTCCAAGTCACGTTACTTGCGACAAATCTGGAAACAGACCCATCAGAAATGCGTTCGGTCGTCGGCGGTATCGCCTGGGTTAAACCGACGCTGATCCTGTCGCGGAACATAACGGCCGCGAGAGGGATGAATATGGCAGGTCAACGTCTGCTGATTCTCAACCTTGAAAACATCATTTCGGACAGTAACGCACCGATCAGTAGCAATTTCGCCCGACTCGACACAGACATCAATATGGACGATCCCTTCTGGCTCTTCAAATTCCATTATCGGCAATGTATCGTGAGCGGCGATCATAAAATCGGTCCAGACCGGAACCGCGTTCCGTGATCCCTCCTCATTGCGACCCAGCGAGGTTTTGTCATCGAATCCCAACCAGACTCCTGCGGTAATCTGTGGCGTAAAGCCCACAAACCAGTTGTCGCAGAAATCGTCCGAGGTGCCCGTCTTGCCACCCGCAGGCCGCGAAAAACCCATCCCCCGTGCACGAATTCCAGTGCCTTCGTCTACCACTGACCGCATAATATCGGACATGATAAACGCGGTCTGTGGCGCCAAGACTTCTTCACGCCGAATAGAAGAATTATCTTCGAGAATCTGGCCATACCGATCGACCACTTTGAGTATCATTCTGGGCGCGACCTTGATTCCCTTGTTAGGAAAAACGGTAAACGCTGGCACGATCTCGGTCATTTTCAGTTCGCTGGTTCCGATCGCCAGCGACGGTACAGGGGAGAGGGTCGAGGTTATGCCCATACGCTTGGCATAAAATATCGCTTCCTGAGCACCAATTTTAAGTAATAGACGAATTGTCGCCAAGTTGCGCGAATGGGCAAGCGCTGTGCGTAGAGGTATCGGCCCCATGAACTTGTCGTCAAAATTATGTGGTCGCCACTGTTTCGCTCCTGGAATATCGAGCACGATCGGGTTATCGTCGACAATGTCCGTTGTCCTGAACCCGTTTTCTATACAGGCAGTGTAGACAAATGGCTTGAAAGACGACCCAGGTTGACGAAGCGCCTGAGTCGCCCTGTTAAATTTTGTTTTGTCGAACGACCGGCCGCCATCCATCGCTATTATGTCGCCTGTTGCATTGTCTATCGCAAGAAAAGCCCCCTGAACTTTCTTGAAAACCCGAATGGAGTCGCGACTGGAATCGACCGAGTCAGGAATCAGCATCGTGTACTGCGGATTATTTATCCCCACATTGCGCTCAACTTTGGCGCGCAAAGAATCGATCCGAGCGTGGAGAGATTTTTCAGCTACTCTTTGAAGTCCCGCATCGAGCGAGGTAAACACGCGCAGGCCGCCAGAGTAAAGCGTCGTGTCGCCGTATTTCTGATATAGATACTGTCGGATAGTCTCGGTAAAATACGGTCCGATGCCATCCTGTTCTTCGGGCGGAGAAATCTCCAGCGGTAAAGCTTTCAGCGAGTCATACTGCTGTGTTGTCAACCCGCCGAATTCGAAATATGAATACAACACCCTATTGCGGGCTAATAGCGATTTGTCCAGACTATTTAACGGCGAATTGATGTTGGGAGCTTTGAGAAGACCGATGATGATCGCGCAATCATTGATGTTGAGTTCCGACACCTGCTTATTAAAAAATAACCGAGCCGCCGCTGATACTCCGTATGCGCCCTTGCTGAAATAATGCTGATTTAAGTACATCTCGACGATTTCGTCTTTGGAGTAAGTCCTTTCGAGCTTTACGGCTGTAAGGGCTTCTTTGACTTTACGCTCCAAAGTTTTACGCGGCGAAAGAAACAGCATACGGGCAAGTTGCTGGGTAATGGTCGAGGCGCCTGCCTCAAGCCGCCAATGAAGAATATTCGTTGCGGCCACAATGATTGTTCTTCGAACATTTATCCCCCAGTGTTCGTAAAACTCACGGTCTTCCGAGGCGATCAGCATTTGCACCATTGTTTGGGGGATCTCACCAAGAGGGGTCAACGCGCGGTTTTCTGTGTAAAATTCTTTGAGCAATTCGCCGTTACGGTCGTAGACTTTTGTGCTGAGACTTGGTTCGATATTATGTAACGCCTCGAACGAAGGCAGGTCGGATTTATAGATTTGAAATGTCTGGAAGATTCCGAACGCCAAGAGCGCGAGCATGAGCATCCCGCCAAAAGTGAGCAGTCGCACCCAAGCCGGGTGTTCCTTTGTGAAAATCTTTTTCGGGTCAATTGACATTGCAGACGTATTTATCAGAATGGAGAGTTAGAGTCAAGCTAAAACGTTTCAGCATAATCGGTTGCTTTTTGAGGTATGGTCGCGTATCCTCAGTTTTCCGACAGTTATATGTCGATAACAGTGAAGTGTTTGCTTTAATTTAGTACAAAATCGGGATGGATATGGGCAGTGATATAGATAAGCAAGTTGAACAACAATGGCGGATAATCGCCCGTGGAACAGTGGACATGCTCCCCGAAGAAGAATTTCGGGCGAAACTTCGCAATTCCATAGCCAACAATCGCCCCCTACGGGTAAAGCAGGGATTTGATCCGACCTCGCCCGATATTCATATAGGGCATGCTGTCGGGATTCGTAAACTCAAACAGTTTCAGGACCTCGGACACCAAATAGTGCTGATTGTGGGTGACTATACAGGCCTGATAGGTGACCCATCTGGCCAGTCGGCTACCCGACCGCAACTCAGTTACGATCAGATCATGCGCAATGCGGAGACCTATCAAGAGCAGTTTTTCAAGATTCTCGACCACTCTAAAACTGAAGTACGGCGCAATGGCGAATGGTTTGAGAAACTTGATTTTCGCGAAATCATGCACTTGGCGACGACTTTTACGGTGGCCAGATTGCTCGAACGCGATGAATTCGCCGCCCGTATGAAAAGCAATACTCCAATTTCCGTGCACGAATTGTTCTATCCTCTCATGCAGGGATACGATTCAGTGGCTATCCGCTCGGATGTCGAGTTGGGCGCGACCGAGCAGAAATTTAATCTGTTGGCAGGGCGCACTATCCAGCAGGCCTACGGCCATGAAGCACAGGTGATCCTGACTATGCCAATTTTGGTCGGATTGGATGGCGAGAAGAAAATGTCCAAGTCGCTCGGAAACTATATTGGTGTAACCGACTCCCCGCGTGAGATGTTTGGAAAAGTGATGTCAGTGCCCGATCGGTTGATTGAGGACTATTTCATTCTAACGACCGAGGTAACGCTGGAGCGAATCGAGCAGATTAAACAACAATTATCACAGCCGGATGTAAATCCCATGCTATTGAAAAAAGAGCTGGGGGAGACACTTGTAGATATCTATCACCAAGCTGGCGACGGTAAAGCGGCTCGCGAAGAGTTCGAAAGGATTTTCTCTCAGAAACAGCTTCCCGACGAAATCGAAAATTTGTCTCGTGATAAGGCGACATCTCTTGGATTGGACGTTAACAAAGTATTTCTGGTGCATCTGCTTTCGAAGACCGGATTGTGCAAATCCTCAAGTGAAGCCCGCACGCTCATAGAAGGGGGAGGGGTTCATCTTGTCCCCGATGCTAAAGAGATGACTTTCGATCACCCGATCAAAGATGTTAAGTACGAATTCGCTTGGCCGTCAGAAAATACCATCCTCAAAGTAGGCAAGCGACGATTTCTCCGTCTCATTCCGTAGGGGAGTGCTGAAAAAAGTGTTGCTTATAAATGTGTTCAGGAAACTTTCTCTCTCTTGTTGTTTCCGCCCTCTCGGATTTCTGATAGTATTTCTTGGCCTGTCTTGTACTACCGGCGAGGCGAAAGCCCCCCCCGCTAAGCAAGTCGATTCAGCCCTTGCCAGCGACTTGGCGAAGGCAAAAGCGCAAAAATTTGAAAAAATCGATCCGCGGGCGTTTGACCTTTACGTCAATGCCCTGCTGATGGAGTATGCCGGTGATCTACTTGCCGCTTCGCAGTTGTATGAGCGGGCATTGGATTATTTTGGTCAATCGTACGAAATCCGGTTTAGTCTTGCCGCCGCGTTGTACAACCTGCGCAAACCCGGCGAGGCACTCGATCAAATCAAGAAACTAAGCTCTCTCGATGGCCCCGCTTATGCCCTTGCGGCCGCCTGCTACCGTTCGATGGGTGACGCACACAACGCCGCGGTTGCATACCTGCGTCAGATTCAATTCGACACCACGTCGATAGCGGCGTACACGTATCTGTCCGGCTATTATCGTACCAACAATAAACTCGACTCAGCCGTTTGGGCTTATCACAATTTGGCGCGACTGCTACCAGATAATGTCCAGATATTTAACGAGCTCGCCCGTTTACAGGTCCAACTTGGTCATTTCGATTCCGCGATGATCGCTTTCGGACGGTCGGTCGAAATCCGCGGTGACACCACCAATGTTTCAGCTGTGGTTGGTATCTCCGAAATATACGAAATGAAAGATCGACTAGATTCGGCTACCGCCGTTATCGAACGCGCTGTGGGACTTGCCCCAGATTTTATGCCGTATCGTCAATCGCTAATTAATCTCTATGTACGGATGGACTCGATTCCAAAGGCACTTCCGCATGCCCGCATGGTGACACTAAAATATCCCGAAGATGGTTTTGCCTCCCGACGACTTGGTATCTTATTGTTCTCGCTGGATTCATTGGAAAAATCTGATTCCATATTCAGCGGCCGTGTCAAAGCGGGCGAGGTTCTTCCTATGAACCATTATTATCTCGGACTTGCTGAATTGCGACGCAATAACTGGCCGAAAGCCGCCGAGCAGTTTGAACGAATGACTCAAATCTCTGATACGTCTGTTACTGCTTGGATAAATTTGTCATCGACATATCGCCGGATGGGGGAGAACGACCGGGCAATTGAAGTCCTCAAAACAGGAATAGAACGTGTCAGGGGAGAGAAGTCGGCGCTGGACATTTATTACGCTCTCGGAGCCGCGTACGAGCAAATCGGTAATATTGACTCGGCCACCGCAGTGTTTGAGAAACTGCTCAATCACACACCAAATTTCGCTCAAGCAATGAACTACCTTGGATATATGCTCGCTGACCGCAATATTCGACTTGATTACGCCAAAGAATTGATTGCCAAAGCAATTGCGCTTGAACCGGCCAATGCCGCCTTTTTAGACAGCTACGGCTGGGTTCTTTACCGCCAACAGAACTTTACCGATGCCCTAGATTATCTTCGTCAGGCCGCAGAACTTCAATACGACCCAACCGTGTTTGATCATCTTGGTGATGTCTATCACCAACTCAATCAACTCGATTCAGCGCGAGAATGGTGGGAAAAAGCTCTGAAAATGCAACCGGACAATAAGTTAATTAAAGAAAAACTTAAGCAATAGCTTGTAACGGTATGATTAGCCGTGCGATAAAAGTTGCGCTTATTGGTCTGGCTACCTTCGGTTGTGCTGAGGTCGGCCCGCCTCCCGGTGGCCCAGAAGACAAACAGGGTCCAGTAGTACTAATGTCTGTGCCCTCGAATGGTGCTGTTAATCAATCAGCAATTCGCTCCATAAAAATCGAACTGTCCGAACCAATATCGGTTCCAAAGGGAAACGCTGTCTTCATTTCACCTCGTCCGGAGAGGCTACCCCGCATTATCTGGACCAATCGCGGTATCGAAATTGAGCTTGCCGATACACTACCCTCTAATCATACATATATTGTGTCGCTTCCCGCCGCTATGGCTGATCTGCGAGGGAACAAACCCGATTCGGCCATCACGCTGGCTTTTTCGACTGGGTCATCTTTAGACAGCGGCCTCGTGTCGGGCCGGGTATTCACAGGTGAAAAGCCCGCCGCCGGTGTGAGCGTCGCTCTGTATGACGAAAAAGCACTTAAACAGGGGATAGTGTACGACTCAATTTTTCCGGACTATCTAACTGTTACCGGAAATACCGGCGGATTTGTTTTCAAGCATCTGCCGCCTGCGACCTTTCGACTTATTGCTTTTCAAAAAACAGGCAAGGATGATCGATTCAGACCATTGCGGGATAAGTTTGGCATTCCTGACCGCACTATTACTGTTGGCGATCAACCTGCTATCACAGACATCAATCTTGCTCTGACATCTCAGGATACCACGCCTGTCCGTATTATCGGTGGCTCGGTCACCAATGATCGGTTCATACAACTGCGTCTTTCTCGCCCGATTGATAGGGAGTTGATTCAGTCGACTATTGGCCGGGTTTTCGTTTCTGTCGGTGGAAACGAATACCCCGCCATCGCACTCGCTCCTTCGGATAGCGACAATGTTGCGATGATCGCCGCCTACTTCGGCCCGGTTCCGGCGGGCATCGGTTCGCTTCGATGGTTGCCTGACACTTCGCGTCCGTCCCTGCAATTCGATAGTTTACGCATTCCACAATACGCCGACACGACACCGCCTATACTCACAGGGATAGCACCGGGAGACAAACCGGTACTGTCGCCCGACACCTCGGTGCATCTCAGATTTTCCGAGCCACTCGACACCACGATGTTGACCGACACTTCGGTATTTTTGGCTTCGGCGAAAGATTCGAGTCGACTGCAAAGCAAACGTACTAGCGCAGGCCCCTTTGAATTGGTGCTGACCTCAGATTCGCTGAAAGCCGGCGAGTCATACGAAATCATTCTGCATGAGTCAGAAATACACGACTTAGCCGGCAATGCCGTGGGCGATTCTATCCGTCGGTTCTACTTTTCTATTATTAACCCTGACTCATTGGGCTGGATTGAGGGAACTGTTCGTACCAGTAAGGTCGATTCAACATCTGAAATATCGTTGACATTTCGAAAGCTGTCCGACAACCAACTGTTCAAGTTTGTCATAGCGAATCGAACATTCAAATTCGCCCTGCCAGCCGGAAAGTATTTAGTCACCGGCTTTGTTGACCGAAACTCCAACGGTCGGTTCGATTCTGGCCTGATATTTCCTCACACACTTTCAGAACCGTTTCTGCCGTATTCCGACACCGTGAGCGTTCGGGCACGATTTGAAACTGCTGGCATAGAACTGGAATTCAAATAGGAGGGAAATTCACAACCATCGGCTCCGACCTCGACAACGGAAGTCAGGTAAGGATCGACGGATCCACGCGTCACCCCAAATTGATGAAAACTCCTGAACCAAGTTTTTCACTCTTCCTGAACAAACTCCTGACCAGAAATGAAAAAACGGCGAAAGGACTTCCCTGCGCCGTCATATCAACTTCTAGATTGAGATACTAGTTTGCTGTCTCAGTCGGCATCGGACCCCATAGTTTAAGCGAAACCCGGCGGTTCTTCGACCCCGCTTGCTTCTGATCCGGCAGTGCAACCGGCTTACTCTTACCAAATGAAATTGTGAACATGCGATACAGTGAAATGCCAAAATGGTCGCTCAAAAATAGTTTAGCCGCTTCAGCCCGACGTTCGCCAAGTGTGAAATTATACTGCGATGGTCCGGTGGCGTCGGTGTGACCGGCGACCTCAACAAGTGAACTTTTGACTGTCTGCATCTTCTGGCCGGCTTCATTCAATATCTGTTCAGCGACTTTGTCGATCTCCCATGAATCGAACGAGAAATTGATCTCGCCCGACCAAATAACTTGGTAGTTTTCAAACCCAGCCACCTTATTAAGGGCCATGTCGGTCTTTTTGCTAAGATCAGAAGTTACTTGTCGAAGCCGTACAAGTTCGGCGGCGGTTGCGCCGGATTGCGCGTCCAGATTGCCAAGTTTGGAGTTTGTCCGTGTTTCTGATTCGGCAATCTGCTGGGCAAGGAAGTCTTTCTTGACGCCGCATCCCGCCGACACGAGAAACGCAAGGGCGATGACAAGTACTGTTTTCATCTTGTATCTATCCTTTCAACAAGGGAGTTGGTACCGATCTGATTATATCCTACGATAGCAAACTGGTTCGCGCCGGGCAAGTCAAAAAAATGGCTACTGCTTCAGCCCGCCCGCCATGATTCCGCTCAAAATATGTCTTTGCATAATAAAAAACACCGCCAGAACCGGGATAACTGCCAGAGCGCTTCCCGCCATAAGATGGGGCCAGTCAATCGCCTGATGTCCCTGCATCATAGCCAGCGCGACCGGCAGGGTTCGGAGTGATTCGCGCGAAGTAAGAATGAACGGATAGAGAAACGAATTCCAGTTTGTCACGAAAACCTGAATGGCCAGAACAACCAGCACCGGTTTGCAAATCGGCATGACGATCCGAAATAGAATGGTGAGTTCGCCTGCTCCGTCGATCCGGGCGGCTTCCTCCAGTGCCGGAGGAATTCCCTCAATGTATTGCTTCACAAGAAATATCCCGATCGGTGTGACCAACCACGGGAGCACGAGCGCCGCATAGCTATCATACCACCCACCTTTGATAGCCATAATATACAATGGGATAATCACCACATGAGCGGGTACCATCAACACTACAAGACAACTTCCGAATGCGATTCGATTCACGATCGACCGGTGCCGGGCCAGCGCGTATGCCACCATAAAGCAAAACAGCACATTGCCGGCGGTCACCAGTATCCCGACAATCGCTGAATTAATAAGCGCGCGCAATATCTTACCTGAGACGAAGAGGTCTGTGAAATTCGAGACGACAATTCCACCGCTCCACAGGGCGAGCGTTGAAAGATTAGACCCTGCTGGAAGGAAGGCCACCCGAAACATCCAGAGCATTGGAAACACCGTTACAGCCAAGAGCGCAGATAGTATCGCAAAACGAAAAACAACCCAACCCCGGTGATGACGTCCTACCATACCGGCCCCCGACGCCTTAGCGCGATCAACTGTGCTATTGAAAAGACCGCTATGATCGCAAAGAGTACATAGGCCACTGCTGACGCGTAGCCAAAGCGAAATGCGTTTGAAAGTCCGGTGTCGTACATAAAAAACAAAAGCGTGGCTGTTTCAAACTTTCCTTTGGTCATAACAAATATCTCAATAAATACTTGGAACGATTTAATCGAATTGATAACGACCACAAATAACAGGACCGGTCGCAAGAGAGGAAGGGTGATACTCCAGAATTGTCGGGTACGGGAAGCTCCGGCAACTTCGGCCGCTTCGTACAACTCATCGGGGATAGCCTGAAGCCCTGCCAAAAAAATGAGCATATAGTATCCGACCGAACTCCAAACATCCATAGCCATAATCGCGTAGAGTGCGGTGCCGCTATCGTAAAGATAGCCGTTTACTGGTGGCGTTACCCCACTCATCTGTGACAGCATTGCGATATACCCACCTCGGCTGTACAGGTTAGTGAAAATCAACGCCACTACCACAAGCGATGTTATCCAAGGGAGGAAAAGCCCCGACCGAAATATTCCGCGTCCTTTCAGTGGCGGATGCACCAAGAGAGCCATAAATAATGCCAGAACAGTTGTTACCGGGATAGTTCCAGCGACAAATATCGCCGTACTTTTGAGAGCGGACAAAAAATCAGCATCGGCAAACAACTCCCGATAATTGGCCCATCCTACAAACGAGTAATCTGAGGCAAGCAGTCGATAGTCGGTGAGACTTATCACGAACGAAAAGACGAGAGGAAATGCAAAAAAAAGCAGAAAAGTCGCGTGCCACGGTAAAGTCAACAGCAGGGCGACGAGCTTCTGACGGCTCATTTTTTCTTCAGTTGAGAGATTTTGATCTGCGCGTTGTGTAACGCAGTCGCTGGAAGACGCTGACCGAATAGCGCGTCCTCAACCGCCTTTTCAATAGCATCTTCAATAAATGGCCAATCTTGATCAACCGGTGGATGATTTGATTGCTTGAGTTGGCGAATAAATGTGAGCAGGTTGAGATTAGTCTGAAAGTATGGGTCGGATTGCGCTTTTATACTTGACGGATTAGCGGATCGGTTCGCCTTACAGAACTTTATCTGATTTTCCGCTGACGTCAAAAATTTTATAAACGCTATCGCCTCGTCTTTGTGCGCTGAGGACGCATTGATTGAAAGAAACTCGCCACCCATAAACGACCTTCCCGGATACTTTGGGCCTGGAATAAAAGAGGTGCTGTAGTCTATTGACCGTTTTTCGATCTCAATCCTCTTGATCAGCCAGTCACCTGAAACCACGAATGCGACTTTCCCTTCAAGCCAGGCATCCTCAACTCCCCGCTGATCCGCGACAAACCCCAAATCATTCAGATCTCGATAGAACAAGAGCGCCTCGAGAGCTTTATTTGAAGAAAGAACACAGTATTTACTGTCGTCGGTAAATATCTGCGCATTGTTCGACCAAAAGAATGGCATAAACTTCTTGTACAAACGGTGTTTTTCAGGAGCGTTAGAACCCCAGCCATAGAACTGACCACCGCCCGCCTTGGTGATCCTAACGACCGTCTCCATAAACTCTGGCCATTTAGTTGGAATGAAATCGCGCGGATAGCCGCTCTTGTCGAGAACATCTTTATTGATAAATAATACCCGTGTACCCAGTATCCATGGCCAGCCATAGACCTTGCCATTGAGACTGGCAAGGCGCACCCCATCAAATTCGGAACTGTCACGCCCCATCTCATCGGAAATTTCGGCCAATCGGTTGTTTGCCGCGAACTGGGCAATCCAATCAGAACCAAGTTCAACGATGTCTGGGCCGGAGTTTGCGGAGAACGCAATAGCCAGTTTTTCCTGGCCATTAGCCCAAGTCAAATCAGTCACATTCACTTTTATATCGGGGTTCTGCCGCTCAAAATCCGCGACAATCTCCAGTACGGTTGATTTGATATCAGGGTCGGTCCAAAACTGCCACCATTCAAGAGTTGTGCTGGACGAAGCCGTCTGAGCGGTAAAGACACCGACAAGGAGGGAGAGGACTGTTGTTCTAAGTATGTTATTCATCTGTACTTTCATTCCAATCTGACTATTGCTCAAATATATCCACACCCATCTGTCGAACAAACAAAAAATCTTTTTGTTGCCTGCCGGCAAGCCAAGTCCCTGTTTGGGGTATGTTACTTTGGACGTCAGTCATCGCCATTGCTGAGCAATCCTCCTGGATTGACTGGTCAAAGCTACCCGTGTTGATTTTTGCCGTCATTGCCATTTCTCTGGTATTATACACGACCTACTCACGTCTTGGTAGGGCTGGATACAATGTACGAAAAATTTCCGGCCTCTCCGCGGTCGATGATGCCATCGGACGGGCAACGGAGATGGCGCGCCCGGTGCTCTATACCCCAGGATGGGGGGGAGACATTCAGCGCCCCACCACCCTGGCATCGCTGAATATCCTGAGCACCGTGGCGGAAAAAACCGCCATTTACGACTGCCCGCTGATTTTCCCGACACACGACCCGGTCATTATGTCTGTCGCGCAGGAAGTAGTCAAAGAAAGTTACGCCCGAAGTGGCTTTGCAGACCGCTACCGTGAGGATAACATTCAATATGTAAGTTCCTCTCAGTTCGGATATGCGGCGGCGGTCGACGGATTGATAAGCCGGCACAAACCGGCAGCCGTTTTTCTATTGGGGACATTCGAGGCAGAGTCGCTCATTTTGGCGGAAACCGGAAACAGCGTCGGCGCGATTCAGGTGGCAGGCACTGACTCGACCATTCAGCTGGCTTTCTTTATTGTGGCCTGCGATTACACACTCATAGGTGAAGAACTCTTCGCCGCCTCCGGATATTTATCACGCGACCCCACTGTGCTGGCGTCGGTTCGCGCTCAGGACCTGCTCAAAATCCTGCTGGTAGGACTGCTATTAGTCGCGGTCGCATGGGGCACGTTTGACCCCTCAGCGGACTGGTGGAAATACTAATGCCCCGCAAATTGCCCCAGATTGTAGCAACTTTGTTCGGCGTCACTTTGTTCTTACTCTATTTTTCGTCACATCCGCTGGCCCGATCTATCAATCAGACCCTTGTTGATTCGTACTGGCAGATCATTTTCGGATGCGCGATCATTGTCGGTGTCGTCAGTTTCCTCAAAGTCAATTTGAAAGCCATCGCGCGGGGGGACAATCGCGCGTATCGCTGGTTGTCGATTGCCGCTCTGGTGTCTATGCCCATTCTTGCGATCGGGTGGGGAAGAGGCGGCGATTCACCCTTCATGTGGGTATTCGACAATATCCAGATTCCGCTTCAGTCGACGGTCTTTGCGCTACTGGCATTTTTTGTAGCGTCGGCTTCGTATCGTGGTTTCAGGGCACGCTCGCTGGCGGCAGGAATCCTGTTAGTTGCCGCTCTTTTGGTTTTGATTAACCGATCCGCCATCGGCGAGCATCTTTGGAGTCAATTCCCCGCCTTTACAGACTGGATACGCAATACCCCGTCGATGGCCGCGCGACGTGCTATCCTGATTGGCATCGGCCTCGGTTCGCTTACCACCTCGCTTCGCATTATCCTTGGCATTGAACGGACTTGGATGGGAAGCGGCCGATGAAATCACTTTCCGCCCGTCACTGGATATTTTTGGGACTTCTGATTACGATCGTCGGGACAATGCTGATAAACTTGTCCGTCGATGTAAAACCCTCTGCCGAGACCAGCCGGTTTTACCAGTTTCTAGATTCACTTCCGACCGGATCAACTATCATGGTTTCTTTCGATCATGAGGCCTCAGCTCTTCCTGAAATTCGTCCGCTGACTATTGCGATTCTCCGTCATGCCTTTTCACGCGGACATCGGGTTGTCGGTATCGCCTTGCTGGCGGAAGGCGCCGGTATTGGGTATCGCCTGTTGGAACAATCTGCAAGAGAGTACAAAAAAACATACGGTCAAGATTATGTCTACCTCGGCTATCAACCGCAATCTATAGCGGCCATTCTATCAATGGGGGAATCAATTAAACGAGCATTTCCGACGGACTATTTCGGAACACTCTATGATTCACTTCCTTTGATGGCTCCAGTCCAAAACTTGACACAAATTACCGTGGTACTCTCGATCGCCGACGGAAGTCTGACGACCCACTGGATCGAATACGGCAAAGCCCGGTTCAATGTCCTGGTGATTGCTGCGGTGACTGCCGCTATGATGACTACCTACGACCCGTACCTGGCGTCAGGTCAGTTAAACGCTATGGTCGGTGGTCTTTCTGGCGCGGCGCAATATGAAGGATTAATTCACACAAAAGGGAGCGGCTCGCGCGGCATGCTGGCACAAACCACCGGGCACCTGTATGTGATTGCGATGATTATAGCCGGAAATATTCTCTATCTGCGCTCAAGACGACAGGGGAGAGGAGGCAAATAGCGTGGACATAGGAACCATCATCGCCGGAGTGCTGACACTCGCCATCTTGAGTTTTCTCTATCGAGACAACCCGTGGTATAAAGCCGCCGAATTTCTTCTGGTAGGTGTCACCATCGGATACACGCTGGTAATAACTTGGTCCAACAACATCATGTCAAAACTGGTACATCCGGTGGCAGTTGAACACGAGTGGCACCTGCTCATTCCACTAGTGTTAGGGTTTCTGATGTTTACCCGGTTCTTCTCGAGTATTTCCAACTGGTCGCGCTTGCCTCTTGCGGTTTTGATTGGATCAGGCGCCGGGGCGGCGATTCCTGCGATGCTCGAGGCCCGGACCATGAAACAACTTTCAGACACCGTAACGCCGTTGATGGACAGTGGCGGGATTCCAAATGTGTCAGCGGTCATCATATTAGTGGGAGTCGTTTGTACACTGACCTATTTTTACTTTAGCCATGAACACACCGGCATGCTCGGTAGGACAGCCAAAGTCGGCACGCTCTTTCTGATGCTATTTTTCGGCACCACCTTTGGGTATACCGTCATGTCCCGTATGTCGACCCTAATCGGCCGAGTTGAATTTCTGCTAAGTGATTTCCTCCGACTGACCCGATGACTTGCCGATCGTGCAAAATCACGATGCGCGAGTTTAAGCGTGTCTACCACAAACAGCGCAAATGGGTGTGCCCGAAATGCGGGCGAATTCGGTTCCAACAACAAAAGAAAGAGCAAAGAGCTGTCGGTAGGGGAGTATGACCAAGTCAGCAACTACGTTATTGCGCAATGACAGAGCGAGTGACCCAGAGCCAGCCCAAAGACTGAGTTTTTGTTGATTCCCGCAATAGCCGCATGAATATTCAAAGTCTTAAGCAAGTAGTACCGGTATTATGTATTTACAATTGGATCACATTAGAAAGCAATACGACGGCAAAGTAGCTGTCGAGGATTTGTCGTTGTCTGTCCCCAAGGGAGCCATGTTTGGCATTATCGGGCCGAACGGCGCCGGCAAGACAACAACTATCCGCATGATTATGAATATCGTCCCGCCGGATTCAGGCAAAGTCCTGCTCGACGGTAAGCCAGTGGGCGAGGAGTTCAAAAATCGGGTCGGGTATCTCCCCGAAGAACGTGGGCTGTACAAGAAAATGACTCTGGCCGAGGTCATCCTCTACATGGCTGAACTCAAAGGCATGCCTGCATCACGCGCTAAAACGGTGATTGATCCCTGGCTCGAACGCCTGGAACTAAAAGACTATCGCAATCGCAAGGTTGAAGAGTTGTCCAAAGGCATGCAACAGAAACTACAGTTCATTACCACCATTGCGCATGATCCTGAGATCATTATTCTCGATGAACTATTTTCAGGCCTTGATCCCCTGAATGTCGAACTTATGAAGGGCATATTGCTTGATCTGAAACAGCAGGGAAGAACGATTCTCTTTTCGACTCACGTCATGGAGCAAGCCGAGAAGCTCTGCGATCATCTCTGCATGATTTCGCAAGGCAAGAAAGTTCTCGACGGCCGCATAAGCGAAGTAAAAGCCCAATTCGGCCGCAACGCAATTCAGGTAAGCTTTGAGGGGAATGGGGCATTCATCAAAACCCTATCCGGTGTGGCATCAGTAACCGAATATACAAATTATCAGGAACTACGACTTGCGAATGGCGCCGATCCCTCGGCGATATTGAAGGGCATGGTTGATAAGGTAAACGTGCGCCGCTTTGAAATAGTAGAACCCTCCTTATATGATATATTTATAGAAGTTGCCAAAGTCGACCGCTCTGATTTGACTCAAACTAAGGAGGCCGGTCGTGGGTAAGATATTAATCATCATGAAGCGCGAATACGCGCAGATAGTTCAGAAGAAATCTTTCATCATCGGAATTCTCCTCACTCCGATCATTATGGCTTTGTTCATGTTATTGCCCGCGTGGCTGGCGGACAAGAAGGCGACCGATTCCGAAAAAATCGCCATCCTCGACGACGGAAGAGAGGGGATAGGTGAGCAGTTCGCCTCCGTTATCGTCAATGATACTCTTGATGACGGGCGCCCTTATTATGCCGTTACGAAAATATTCACGTCTTTTGAAAACCCAGGCCGATATCAAGAGATTTATGACTCACTAAGCTCTGATATCGCAGAACATGGCATCCGATATTTCCTTGTTGTCAGACCCGGCGCATCAGCCGCACCCAACGATTCGATCTTTTTGGTTGCCAACAATGAAGACTTCCACTCCATGTCCCGTTTTGAGACCGTATTGTCAAACATAGTATCTTCAATGCGACTCAAAGTTTCGAGCGTCAACTTACCCATCGATTCAGTGCTGACTCTTACAGCCCGCATTGATCTGAGTCGCCGCGATACGACCGGCTCGGCTGTCGATTTTAAGGTGAAGTATTTCGGCGCTCTTGTATTTGTCATGCTCATATATATGATGATCCTCGGATACGGCCAAACTGTTATGCGGTCGGTAATCGACGAAAAAAACTCGCGCATAATGGAAGTAATGGTGTCCTCGGTAACGCCATTTCAACTGATGGCTGGAAAACTTATCGGACTTGGCGCCGCCGCGCTCACTCAGGTTGCGATATGGATTGTTCTGGGATTGGTCATGTTGGGCGTAAGCGGCTCAATGTCTATACAAATTGATCCATCGATTATGAGGGTGGTTTTCAGTCCGATAATTGTTGTCTTTTTCGCGCTATTCCTGATCTCTGGATATCTGCTCTACTCAACCATCTTTGCCTTACTCGGCTCTATCGTAAACAGCGAGAAAGAAGCGCAGAGTTTCATGTTCCCCGTGGTCATCTGCCTTGTGCTTCCTATGATGGTAGGTATTTCAGTTGTGCAGGATCCTAACTCGACTCTGGCTCTAACACTGTCGATGATCCCGTTTTTCGCGCCAACCATGATGGTCATGCGTATTGTTTTCATCGCACCGACCACCACAGAGTTCTCTTTGTTTTCGGGTATCCTCGGACAATCGATTCTTTCTTTTCTCTTGGTGGTAGTAGCCATCATTGGTATGGTCTGGCTTTGCTCCAAGATATTTCGAATTGGCATTCTCATGTACGGCAAGCGGCCAACGCTTCCTGAAATTATCAAATGGATCAAATACTGATTACCCGATATGAAGCGTATTATTGTCACTTGGTGTGTAGGAACGGCGATAGTCGCGGGGACAGTCATTACTCTCGGAACAGGACAGGTGCTGGAAACCTCAGCGGCACAAGCTATGGCTACGCCGAAAGCGGCTGAGTACTCGCTAGATTTTCAAAATGCCAAAACCAAAGGATTAGCCGTTAAATTAAAATCAGCACTCGTAGTTAATTATGATGATGGATCTGTACTATTCGCTAAAAACCCCGATGAAATCAGGTCTATTGCTTCTATTAGCAAGTTGATGACCGCTATGGTTGTTCTTGATATGAATCCAGATCTGACCCAGACAGCTATTGTTTCCAAGCAGGACGCCTATAAGTCTTCGCGCTCCAGAATGATGATTGGATACAAACTAACATTGAGCGATCTTCTTTACACCTCGCTGATGGCCTCTGACAACCGGACAACCCGAGCACTCGCTCGTACAGTATTTGGCGATTTGGACAAGTGCGCGGCGGCGATGAACGCCAAAGCCAAAGAGCTTGGCTTGGTAAATACTCATTTCGTCGAACCGACAGGTTTGGATGCGCAGAATGTTTCAACCGCCACCGAGGTCGCTAAGATTATCTATTACGCCCGCAAATACGCGCTGATCGGCAAGATTACTTCCATCAGTAATTATCAGATAAGAGTTCTCAATCGTAAACAGTCTATACGAAAGTCGATTGCAAATACCAATCTGCTTACTCATTCGCCCTACAATGTTCTTGCTGGCAAAACCGGCTACATTTCGGCGTCTCAATACTGCGTCGTCTCCCTGCTTCAGAATAAGGAGGGGGAGAGGTTGACAGTTGTAGCATTAGGCGCTCCCGGCGCCATGACCCGTTTCCGCGAGGCCCGCAAACTGGTCGACTGGGGCTTTAAGCAGATTTGACTTAACTTCCACGCTTGTCGGGTGCCCTCACCCTTTCTGTCACCCCCGCCAAAGATCACGCCTCTGGTGTGATCCGCTAAGTCTGAGATTTCGTAGGTCATTCCCGTCTTCGGGGTTGACCTTTTTGCCCAAGAAAGAGCGTCACCCGCGAAGACGCGAGTGACCTACGCAGGATGCCCATATCTTCGCCTTGGTGGCCCACGATTTATCGTGGGATTTCTTGGACCATATTGTGTGGTGTCGGGTGCTCTCACCCTTTCTGTCACCCCCGCCCAGGATCACGCCTCTGGTGTGATCCGCCGAGCGGGGGCCCATCTTCAGTTATTGTTAAGATGGATGCCCGCTCTTCGGCGGGCATGACATTTTATGGGTTGGGATAACAATTCCGTGTGTGGCGGTCGTCCCCGCCAGCCACTTCTTGGGCTAAGAGTCGGCAGACGAGGACGGCCGCCGACCACAAAATCCCACAATGAATCCGTGGGCCACCCGCACAATCGTTTCATTCTGAAACTCCCCACCGATATCGGCACCCAGATCACAAATCGAAGTGTACTTAGTAACGTCCCATAATATATATTATGTTAACTATGCGAATCCCAGAGCTACTCCTAATGAGTAATCGGAATGACCTTCCCACGATTTCGTGGACAATTAGTTAAGAGACAGTGTCAGTCGCTCGAACTCGGCCGGGCTGTGTGAACCCGCCGACGAGTGTCGACGCTGACGGTTATAAAACACTTCAATATACTCAAAGATTTTGGCCTTCGCCTCATCGCGAGTGACGAATTGCTCTTGGTACACCAGCTCCTGCTTCAACGTCCCAAAGAACGATTCCATCGGCGCGTTGTCCCAACAGTTACCCTTCCGGCTCATACTACAGACGACGCCGTGGTCCTGCAAGAGCTTTTGGTAGTCATCGGCGGCGTACTGTTTCCCCCGGTCGGAATGATGAATCAGTCCCGCTTTAGGCCGCCGGTGTGTCAAGGCCTGGCGCAAGGCCGCCAGAGTCAACGCACCATCGATGCGATGGCTCATCGCCCAGCCAACAATCCGACGCGCATATAAGTCCATCACGGCGGCCAGATACAGCCAGCCCTCCGTCGTCCAGATATAGGTGATATCCGATACCCAGACCGCATTGGGACACACAACCGTGAACCGACGAGCCAGCAGGTTCTCCGCCACCGTATGATTGTGCTTTGAGTTCGTCGTCACCCGAAACTTCCGAACCGTCTTCGCTTTGATCCCGTGCTGCCGCATCAAACGAGCCACCCTCTGCTCACCACAACAATGGCCCGACTCCCGAAGTTCTTTCGTCACCCGTGGCGAGCCATAGCTCCGACGACTCCGTTGGTGAACTATGCGAATCTTCGATAGCAACGATCGATTGTGGCACGAGCGCTCACTCTCCGGTCGAACCAGCCACGCGTAATACCCGCTCCGCGACACCTTCAGCACTCGGCACATCAGCCACACCCGAAACAAAACACGATAATCTCGCACAAACGCATACCTCACTTCGGGCGGCGACTGAAGACGCCCAGAGCTTTTTTTAAAATGTCTCGCTCCTCCGTCACCTCGGCCAACTGCCGACGTAACCGACGCATCTCCTCCTGTTCGGCCCCCTGATGACCCTTCCCCGGAAAGGCCTGATCGGGATCGCCGGACAACTGATCTTTCCACCGATGCAACAGATTGGCCCCAATCCCCAAATCCCGAGCTACCTCCGCCAGCTTCCGATGCTCCTCGGTCACCAGACGAACCGCTTCTACCTTGAACGCCCGGTCATACTGCCGACGCTTGCCTGTTCCTGACATGTGAACACCTCCGGACTTCAACATAATCCTATCCTTTCAATGTGTCCACTAAACCGGGGGAGGGTTAGAATCCCTTTGGTCAGCCCTTAACTACTATGCTTAATAGCCGTCCTGGCACATATACTTTCTTGATGACTTCTTTACCCTGTATATGTGCCTGGACTTTCGAACTGGCAAAAGCCGCCGCTTCTACTTCGTCCTGTAATGATTCGACTGCTACAGTCACAGTATCACGGAGCTTGCCATTGACCTGCACTGCGACTGCTATTGAGTCACTCTGAACTGCGTCGGGGTCATATTGCGGCCAATGGGACTTGAATACTGACACAACCTGCCCGGCTTGCTCCCAAAGCTCCTCGGCAACATGCGGAGTTAGCGGCGCGACCATCTGAATAGATTTGAAGACAATACAGTCATTAAGCGCGTCGTTTTTGATCTGAGCAGGGTCGTAATCTCGGAGCAATTCCATCAGTGCTGAAATCGCGGTATTAAACTGAAGCCGCTCGAACGACTCATCAACACGTCGAATAGTCTGGTTGAGTTTGATATAGATTGATTGTTCATCTGCTGACAACTCGGACTGTTTGAAGTATCGCTTTAAGTCTGGCTTGGTCCGCCGATACTCTCTAACCAAAGGCATCAGGCGGTTGAGCACGAACTTCTCGACCCCGGTTATGCCATCATTACTCCAGAGAACTTCTTTCTCAGATGGGGCCGTGAAATACATGGCAAGACGGGCGATATCAGTCCCACGCTCAGCCATGAGCGCTATCGGAGAAACAACATTTCCCTTGGATTTGGACATTACCTCGCCCTTGGAATCTGAAACCATCCCATGATTAAAGAGCCGCAGCGCCGGCTCGTCGTGTGTTAGCCAGCCGATATCTTTCAGAAACTTTTGGAAAAAGCGGAAATAGATCAGGTGTCCAGTTGCGTGCGTGATCCCGCCAATATACAGATCAACAGGCATCCAGCTGTTTGTATCGCTCTTATCAAATGGCACTTGAATATTTTGGGCATCGCAATATCTCAGGAAATACCATGATGAACACACAAAGGTATCCATTGTGTCAGAATCTCGCTCCGCCTTCCCCCCACATTTCGGGCAGGTTGTATTCACATATTCTGGCACATCGGCCAGCGGTGACCGTCCCTTTGGGAGATAATTATCGACATGGGGTAAAACTACCGGCAAATCGTTATCGGACACCGGCTGAGGGCCACACACAGGACAATGAACAATCGGTATCGGGCACCCCCAGTATCGCTGGCGGGAGATTGACCAGTCCTTCAACTTATAGTTTACCTTGCGCCGCCCAATTTGTTGCTGTTCAGCATATTCTCCGACCGCTAATAACGCTGGCTCCCCGCTTTTGCCGTTGAATTGCCCTGAGTTAACCATCGGGCCGTACTCGACAAACGCTTCAGTCATTGTCTTTGCATCAGTTGAGGTCTGGGCATCCGGCTCGATGACAACTTTAATTGGTATGTCATACTTTTTTGCAAAGGCAAAATCACGGGTGTCGTGTGCCGGTACTCCCATAACCACCCCGGTACCATAGCCCGCGAGTACATAGTCTGCTACCCATAATTGAACCCGCTCCCCACTAAATGGGTTGACTGCGTACTGTCCGGTAAAAACACCGTCTTTGTCGCCCGTAACAGCTACCCGCTCGATATCACTTCGCCGAATCGCAATCGACTTGTACTCAGCGACCTTTTGGGCACATTCAGGCGACATCTCAAAGCGGCCAAGAATCTCGGCTTCAGGAGCGATAGCCATAAAAGTCACGCCGTACACCGTATCGGGACGGGTTGTAAAGACCGGAATCTTCTCCCCCGTGTCTGAAATCACAAAATCTATCTCAAGGCCGTGCGAGCGCCCAATCCATTCTTTCTGCATGGTCTTGACATTATCCGGCCAACCCGGAAGCGTATCGAGGTCGTCTATGAGTCGGTCGGCATAGGCGGTTATCTTAAAATACCACTGCACCTGATCTTTTTTTTCAACCAGCGTCCCGCACCGTTCGCAACAGCCGTCTTTCACCTGCTCGTTGGCCAGAACCGTTTTGTCTTCTGGGCACCAATTGACAAACCCTCGCTGACGATACGCCAGCCCCTTTTTGAACAACTGAATGAACATCCACTGCGTCCATTTGTAGTAATCTGGGGCGCTACTGTTGACCTCGCGTGACCAATCGAACGAGATACCGACTTTCTTGAGTGTGTCGCGTGAAACCTCGACATTTTTGAGCGTCCAATCCTCAGGGTGAACACCCCGCTGGATCGCGGCTCGTTCGGCAGGAAGACCAAAGGCGTCCCACCCGAACGGATGCAAGACCTGCTTGCCAAGCATCATCTGGCGTCGTGCGATCGCGTCGCCAATGATATAATTCCTGAAATGTCCCATGTGAATGTCGCCTGAAGGATAGGCAAACATCACAAGCATATAGAACTTGTTGGCCGGATCGGGATGTTTTGGAGCTTTGAACAGTTGGTCGCGGTCCCAGCGTTCCTGCCATTTGCGGTCTATTTGGGCGAAATCGTATTTACGGTATGTTTTGTCTGGCGTATCCATTGATTACTGTCTCCGTGTCTTAGAACGGAAAAGGTATCAGGTTTGACTAATATCAGCAATTAAATTCGGAGACACTCAATCATCGGCGAACACGTTGATACCAGGCGGTTCCGCCCGACAAAAATGTGGCTATTCCCTGTTTGGCCCGTTCAACAGGCGACAAAAACCCTTCAAGCTTCTGACTGACAGAGAAGGGGGTGTCGTAGCCATAGATCAAAATACGCCCAAGATTCATACAGTTCTGACCGAATTCAGGCCACTTAGTTGAAAGTCCCAATGAATATCCTGCCACAGAGGCCGCTTCTCTAACGACTCTATTGGCTCTGCCAAAAGGATAGCTGATCGCGGTAACGCTCTTCCCTGTTATTTCTTCGAGTTGCCGCTTTGATTCGGTGATTTCATTATGAAGCTCGCGAAATGGCATGCGCGTGAGTTGTCGATGCGAAAGTCCGTGTGATCCGATTGAAACTCCCGACCGCGATAGTTCCGCGATTTGCTTTTCATTTAAGTGGTTTTCCGAACGAAAGAAACTGGTGTAGTCCCAGCTATTTTGCTGACCGATACAAGCGGCCGGAATAAAAAGATGTGGTTTCAATCCGAACTGCTCACATAGTAGCGGGAGTGTCTCGCTCAGATGCGCATATCCGTCATCTATGGTCACCGCTACTTGTCGCGGATGCGGGTGTAATACCGCTGACTCAAGACTTACAAATTGATATCCACGCTCAATCAGCGAATTCAGAATGCCGGTTAGCCGGTCCGGTGATACATTCGTGTGATCACACCAACTACCCCTGCGGATTTTGTGAAGCCCTAATATCAGCGGCGGATTGGCGGGGTCATCAGGCATCTTCTAAGGTCACACGACATCGGAAAAGACGTTCGGCTCCGAAGGTCCCAGCACCGTGATTGCCAAACGTGAATCGTCAAATATACGATTAGCTAGCTCGCTTACTCGCGCAGGAGTTACTCGTTCCACTTCCTTGAGTGATTCTTTATAGGTAAGATATCGACCCAGCATCAGCTCAAAACGAGCAATTCGATTCATTCGGTTCGAACTTGATTCCATACTTAAAATGATCTGTCCGCGAATTTGCGCTTTGATCTTATCAAGCTCCGTCGATGATATCTTGGTCTTTTTGAGTTTGCGCGTTTCCGAACGGATTATATCAAACGCTTTCCGCAGATTTGTTTTATCAGTCCCAAGATAGACCCCAAACAAGCCACCGTCGCGATAGAAATCAGTGAAGCTGAACACTGTATAGGCCAGTCCGCTGGTTTCGCGAATTCGGTGAAACAACACAGAAGACATTCCGCCGCCCAAATATGTGCTAAGCACCAGCGCCGTCATTCGATCTGGTGTATCATAGGTGACACCGGGATATCCCATGCAAAAGTGCGTTTGGCGATTGTCGTCATTTTGGATTATAGATCTCGTGCCTGCAGGAATCACGAGCAGTTTAGCAGACGGAATTGCTCCCTCGTTGAACCGGAACTTCTTCTCAACTAATTTCACCAACTCACGGTGTGACACCGCGCCAGCCGCCGCCACCACCACACCCTCGGTGCGGTAATGGTCTCGCACAAACTTGAGCATATCACCGCGCTTCAAGCCGCCGATAGTTTTCTGCGTCCCCATAATCGGCCGACCGAGAGGGTGAGCGCCCCAATAGGTCATCTGAAATAGATCGTGAATGAAATCCGAGGGATTGTCTATCGATTCTTTTATTTCTTCGCTGATGACCTGCTTTTCCTTGGTCATATCCGCTTGCTTCATACCCGCGTGGCAGGTCATGTCTGCTAAGACATCCATAGCTTCTGACAAATACTCGTCCGTGACCCGGGCAGTGTAGCAGGTTTGTTCTCTGGTCGTGAAACCATTGAGCGAACCGCCAATCGATTCGAGCGCGGAGGCAAGCTCACGAGCTGAACGACGCTTGGTTCCTTTGAATACCATGTGCTCGATGAAATGGCATACGCCGGACAATTTGTCCGGCTCATACCTCGAACCCACATCAATCCAAACACCCAGCGAAATCGAGCGAACGGCCGGAAACCGTTCGCTGATTACGCGGATACCATTGGACAGCGTTGTTTTTTCAAATACGCCCGATGGCGATTCGACGCGCTGTCGCTTCATCAATTCTGCGTTTCCTGGCCGCCGCTGGCCGGGACTGTCGTGCCACTTAGGAGCGCCTTGCGCGACAAACGCACCTTGCCGTCGTTATCAATGTTGATCACCTTGACATCAATTCGGTCGCCGACTCTCACGATATCCTCGACCCGCTTCACGCGATTAAGATCAAGCTCGGAGATATGCACAAGTCCGTCGGTGCCGGGCATGATTTCGACAAACGCGCCGAAATCAGTCGTCCGTCTGACAATTCCGTTATACACCTTGCCCATTTCCGGCTCAGCGACAATCGCCTCAACTCGAGCCAAGGCGGCACGGCCTGCATCGCCATCTACTGTGGCAATGAGCACTGTTCCATCGTCCTCAATGTCAATCTTCGCTCCCGTCTCTTCGCAAATGGCGCGAATGATCTTACCACCGGGGCCGATCAGTTCGCCGATTTTCGACGGATTGATCTTGATGGTGATAATTCTTGGCGCAAACTCTGAGAGTTGATCGCGATGACGCGAGATCGTCTGATTCATCTTGTCCAGAATATGCAAACGAGCTGTGCGTGCGCGATCGAGCGCCTGACGCATGGTCTCGACATCAAGACCGGTGATCTTGATATCCATCTGAATCGCAGTGACACCAGTGGCAGATCCAGCCACCTTGAAATCCATATCGCCGAAATGATCTTCGTCGCCAAGAATATCGGTGAGAATCGCCACTTTGTCATCAGTCTTGATAAGACCCATCGCGATACCGGCCACCGCCGTTTTGATTGGCACGCCGCAATCCATCATCGCGAGAGAAGTTCCACAGACCGAAGCCATCGATGAGGAGCCGTTGGATTCCATGATATCTGAGACCACCCGCACTGTGTACGGGAAGCTCGACTCATTCGGGATCACAGGCAACATCGCCCGCTCAGCCAATACGCCGTGACCAATTTCTCTACGGCTTGTCCCACGAATCATCTTGGTCTCGCCCGTGGAGAACGGCGGGAAATTGTAATGGAGCATATAGCTCTTGGTCGACTCGCCTTCGAGTTCATCTAATCGCTGTTCATCCATCTTGGTACCGAGAGTCACCGCAACCAGTGCTTGGGTTTGACCGCGTGTAAACAGCGCCGACCCGTGAGCACGTGGCAGAATGCCGACTTCGGATGTGATTTCACGAACATCGTCGCAGGAACGACCATCGATACGTTTCCCTTCGTTCAATATCATAGACCGCATCGCTTCAGAATCAAGGTCATGAAAAGCATTGCTAATTGCAGCGCTTTGATCGGGGAATTCAGTAGCCAACGCTTCTTTTATGGATTTCGTAAGTTCCTTTTTCTTATCGCGACGNNGCGAAGCTCGTCGATCTTCGTCACGATTTGTTTGATATGATCGTGCCCAAACATCATCGCGCTGATAAGATCAGCTTCGGAAACTTCCCACGCGCCGCCTTCTACCATGGTAATTGAATCGGCTGAGCCAGCCATTGTAATTAAGAGGTCGCTCTCTTCCAAAGTTGGAATAAGAGGATTAATTACAAACTGGCCGTCAATTCTGCCAACCCGAACTCCGGCAATCGTCTTGCTGATCGGAATATCGGAGACCGCTATGGCCGCTGAGGTGCCAATCAATCCAAGTATGTCGGTGTCATTCTTCTGATCATGGGAGATGACATATGTAATACACTGAGTCTCTCCCCGATAATCGTCAGGGAACAACGGCCGTATCGGCCGGTCGATGATGCGTGCTGAAAGAATTTCCTTTTCTGAAGGTCTCCCCTCACGCTTGAAAAAACCGCCCGGAATTTTTCCGGCGGCGTATGATTTTTCGCGATATTCAACCGTAAGCGGGAAAAAATCCTGTCCCACTTTTGGTTCGGTCTGCGCGCAGACGGTGGAGATCACCATCGAATCGGCATACCTGACTGTTACCGCACCGTTGGCCTGTTTGGCCATTTTTCCGGTTTCGATGGTCATTGTCCGGCCACCGATTTCAATTTCTACTTTGTGAACCATATTCTTTTCCTGTTACTGGTTACCGACGCAGGCCTAGTTTCTCAACGATATCGCGATAGGCCACAATGTCGCGATCCTTCAAATAATCTAATAAACGACGACGCTGACCGACCAATTTCAACATGCCGTATCGGCTGTGAAAATCCTTCGAGTGGGTCTGCAGGTGGTTTGTCAGATCCGTGATACGCTCTGTCAGAAGAGCAATCTGCACTTCCGGCGAGCCTGTGTCGCTGTCATGAAGGCGGTGAGTTTTCACCAACTGTTCCTTCTTTTCCTTCGTTACTGCCATGCTGTTTCTCCTTTACCAACTATTCTCAATACTTGCTTCTTATCCAATGCCATCTGCTCGGTGAGTTCCGCTGTCGACGCGAATTTGCGTCCTTCGCGCACAAAATACGTCGGGTACACACTGATCTCTGCGTCGTATATATCACGGTCAAAATCAAATATATTGGCCTCGACTGTTACCGCCTTGGCGGTATTAAAATAATTATGACCGATAAACATCATACCCTGAAATTCTTCGTTATTCACAATCACGCGACAGGCATAAACTCCGGGGAACGGAAGCAACTTATCTGCACCGTAATTGACATTAGCAGTAGGATAGCCAAGCTTTCGCCCAAGTCCAATACCACGCTCTACTGTGCCGAAGATTGCGTATTCGTGGCCGAGCAATTTGATCGCCTCTTTCAGTCGATTTTCGATAAGAGCCGCGCGAATCCGTGATGACGAAACCGGCGTGCCCTCCACCATCACTGCTTCTGCTATATTGACGCCGAAGCCCAGTTCAGCGCCAAGACGCCGAAGTTCCTCGGTACTGCCGCTACGATCCCGCCCAAAAGCGTGATCGTAACCTACGATGAGCTTTTTCACGCCAAGTTTATTTATCAATATCTTCCGTACAAATTCTTCTCCACTCATGTTTTTCAGCGAAGAGTCAAATTCCAAAACGACCACTGCGCCATTGTGAAAGCTTGGCAAAAAGTGCTCTTTCTCAGTAGTCGTCGTCAATAGTGACGGAAAACTATCCGGCGACACGACCACGCGCGGATGTGGATGAAATGTTACAACTGTAGGTAGTAAGCCAGTTTCTTTTCCCAAAACAGTAAGACGCTTCAAAATCGCTTGGTGTCCCAAATGGATGCCGTCAAAGGTGCCCACCGTAACTACCGTACCTGCATCACCGTCAGGTTTGAAATCACTAAGTTTGCGGAAGAATGCGAAACTCAATTGAGCACCCTCAAGTAATTGAAAAGAGATTTGCCGTTTGCGCAGGTAACGACTGTAGCGTCGACACCTGCTGTACCAATCGCCAAAATCTGTCCAGCAGGATTTTTCAATACAACACAATCGCCCGCGTTGAACTCACCCTCAACCCCAAGCAGATCAGTGGTTCTCAGAGCGCGACCGTTGATCACCTTATGGCTGAATGCCTCAGTAACTTTTAGAGCGGAATGACTTAGGACTTGCTCAACTGACAACACCGCCGTGTCCAAATGCCCTGCGCTCGCGCGATTTTCAAGCTCAGTCAGGGTTAGCGCCTGATCGACTGAAAATCTGCCGATGGAGGTTCTGCGAAGTTCCGCCAAATATCCCCCACAACCCAGTTTCCTGCCAATATCATGAGCCAGAGATCTCACATACGTACCTTTTGAACAGGTAAGTTCAATTCGCATATTCGGCGGTTCATACGACACTAATCGCAAAGATGAAATCTCCACCTCGCGTTCGGGTGTTTCGACTGCTTCTCCTCTTCGAGCAGATTCATACAACGGTCGGCCCTGGACTTTCACGGCCGAAAATGCTGGAACCTGCTGTCTAAACGTGCCTACATATTCAGCAAGCAAATCTTTAAGTTCCTCCGATGTCATATCCGGCGGCTGCGCCAGTGGCAAAGACTCATCGAGCCCTTCGGCGTCGTAAGTGGCCGTAGATCTACCGAGAGAGATGTTCGCATTATACGATTTGTCGCACGATGAAATAAATTGCGCTACTTTGGTCGCCCGGCCGACACACAGAATAAGAAGTCCGGTAGCGCGAGGATCGAGCGTTCCCGTGTGGCCAACGCCTCGCTGATGCAATATCTGGCGGACTGACGACACGACATCGTGGCTGGTCATCCCAAAAGGTTTATCTACCGGTATCAAACCGTGATATTGATCAGCCGCGCCCATGCAACGCCTCCGTCAGACGGGTGAGTATTTCCTGCTTTACTTGCGAAATTGGTTTGGCAATCATACACCCTGCGGCATTGAAATGCCCTCCACCTCCGTATTCGGCCGCTATCTCTGATACATTTATACCATCAGATGACCGCAACGAAATCTTAGTGGATCCATTCAGAGCGTCTTTTAATAACACCCCAACAATCACGCCTTTGTTCGACATTGTAAAATCTACAATGCCATCCGACTCAAATTCTTCAGCTCCGGATGAGGTATACATTTCTTTCGTAAGAGTCAGAAGGCAGATTCGCCCAAAACCGTGAAATTCAACGCCATTTAGAACTTTGCCAATCAGTTTCAATGTCGTTGGTTTGAGATTATAGTACACGTTATCACACACTTGTCGCTGGTCTGCGCCAAACTCAATTAAGTTTGCGGCCACACGCATTGTGTGTCCGGTGGTGCACTGATAGCGAAACCGCCCAGTGTCCGTCAAAATGGCCGTGTACAAATGCGTGGCAACATCATGGGACGGTTGATATCCGACTTCTTGAAAATAATCCGCTGCCATCTCTCCAACCGACGACGCCGACGTGTCTATCCAGTTGACTGTTCCGAATTCGGCTGAATCATGATGATGGTCGATGCTAATGACCTTTACATTTTCATTCATAAATCGAGTGCCCTTGCCTATGCGGTCAGGGGTAGGGCATTCAAGCACGATAGCGGTGTCAATAGGCAACCGATCAGGCAGAGAACTCGCCTCTACAATCTCTCGTATTCCAGAAAGAAACAAATACTTATCGGGGATGGCTGAGTCGCGCAATAGATATACACGCTTGCCCAAATCGCGCAGATATTGTCCGACCGCAAGCTGAGTGCCGAGCGCGTCACCATCGGGATCAATATGCGAAACCACCATGACCTGAGAGGAGTCCTCGACAAGAGTCCGGACTTCGGCCATACAGCGACGGGTGTATTCCGTACGCGATTCACTCGGATTTTGTATTCTTGATCTCATTCAATAATTGTTCGATTCGAACAGAGTTTTCAATCGACGGGTCAAACTTGAAGGAAAACTCGGGAATGTGTCTCATACTCAGCCCTCGGCCAAGCTCCTTGCGAATTCTCTTTTTTTCAGCGTCAAGATAGCGGGCAATTTCCTCCCGCTTACCGTTGTCACCGAAAGAGGAATAATATACAGTGGCGTAGCGAAGGTCGTTACTCAGTTTGACCTTCGTAAAGGTCACCAAACCAAGTTGCCGCTCGGCAATCGCCTGATCCATAAGAACGGACACGTCGCGGAGTATCTGTTCACTCAATCGGTCGGCTCGTTTAAACTGTTTCATGCAAATCGACTATGGCTCTTCACTGACCCCTGTGAAATTGTGCCTGAATCTCATCCGGTTCAGACTGTCAGTGTCCGTGCCACCTCTACCATTTCAATTGCTTCTATCATATCGCCTACCTTGATATCATTAAAATTCTCGATCCCGATTCCGCACTCGAAACCTTCTTTGACTTCGCGAGCGTCATCTTTGAATCGTCTCAGCGAGCCGATTGCGCCGGTGTAAATAATCTTGCCGTCGCGCACCAGTTTCGCCTTGTCTTTGCGATTGATCCGTCCTTCTTTCACATAACAACCAGCAATCACACCGGCCTTGGGCACACGGAAAATATCGCGAACTTCAGCCATCCCGACGAATTTCTCTTCGACTGTCGGCGCCAGCAAACCCTCAAGCGCCTTGCGAACATCACTTTCAGCTTCGTAAATAATACTGTACTGACGAACATCGACTTTTTCGCGGCGCGCCAACTCACGAGCACGGCTGTCAGGAGTAACCTGAAAACCGATAATGATTGCGTCCGAGGCGGCGGCCAAGAGAACGTCGGATTCTGTAATCGGTCCTACACCGCGACGGATAATATTAGTCTTGACCTCAGAGGTCGCAATTTTGCCAAGTGTATCCGAGAGCACCTCGACTGAACCGTCGACGTCTCCCTTGATAATCAGCCGAACCTCTTTAATCTGACCTTCCTGAATCTGATCGAACACCTTGTCGAGCGTTACTCTTGACATTGGGCGTCTGAATTCATGTTCACGTTTGACTGCACTTCGTTTTACTGTAATTTCGCGGGCTTCCTGCTCATCACGCACCACCATGAACGAATCACCAGCCTGTGGTACTCCATTAAGACCGGTAATTTGAGCCGGAGTCGAAGGCCCAATATTGATCAGGACTGCATCGTGATCATTTTGCAGAGTACGCACTTTCCCCATGTACATTCCTGCGACTATGGGATCGCCCTTTTTGCAGGTGCCTTTTTGAATGAGTACCGTAGCGACAGGTCCAAGCCCCTTTTCTAACCGTGCGTCGACAACAACTCCCTGCGCGCGAATCGCCGGATCGGCTTTAAGATCAAGCATTTCCGCCTGCAAAAGAATCATGTCCATTAGTTTATCGATTCCAAGCCCTGACTTGGCTGAAATTTCGACAATAATTGTTTTCCCGCCCCACTCTTCCGCCAACAGACTATATTTGGATAATTGTGAACGTGCTTCATCTGGTCTCGCGCCTGGCTTATCAATCTTGGACATTGCTACAATAATCGGAACATTGGCCGCTCGGGCATGATCAATCGCTTCAACTGTCTGCGGCATAACTCCCTCATCGGCGGCCACAACCAGCACCACGATATCGGTAATCTGCGCGCCACGAGCACGCATGGCAGTAAAGGCCTCATGACCAGGAGTATCGAGAAACACAATACGTTCAGTGTTGTGCAAAACAAGATACGCGCCGATATGCTGAGTAATAGCTCCTGCTTCACCTCCAACGACGTTGGTCTTGCGAACATAATCCAACAGCGATGTTTTGCCGTGATCGACATGCCCCATCACCGTTACCACTGGAGCGCGCTTGAAGAGAGCGTCGACATTTTCTGCTTCTTTCGACGCTTCGCCAATTTCAGCCATTTCTTTGGCGTCGAATCCAAATTCAGCGGCTACCGTTTGGATCGTATCCATATCGAGTCGTTGATTGATTGTCGCCATCATCCCGAGTTCGAGAAGTTTGGCAATCAATTCAACTGGCTTTTTGTCTACCAATCGGCTTAATTCGGCAACCGACATGAATTCGTTTACCTGAATAGTATGTGCTGACGTCGCATCGTGCGCGTCCGCTCCGGTAGATTTGTCGCGCACTCTCTTCTTTGTTTTGGCCCCAGACAGATTGGCCATAGTCGTCTTGAAACTACGAGCAACATCCTGTTGGTCAAAATCCGAGCGCTCCTTAACCTTGCGCTTGTCGCGTTTGCGTTTCTTTTTTTCCATCCGCTTGGCCAACGCGCTCAAAGGAGATCCGCCGGCTGGCGTAGCAAATCGACTTGCGTCGAGTACCGTATTTCTGCCACCACCAGGCTGTTGTGTCGGAGTAGTAGTAGCAACAGGTCGTCGGGGAGGTGGCGGTGGCTGGCGACGTTGTTGCGTAGCCTGATTCTTCTGCTCCATCTCCTTGCGCGCCGCCTGCTTTTCCTGAGCCAGTCTCATATTTATTGCGGCCACCATTTCAGCGGTGGCAAGCGACATGTGTGATTTGGGATTGTATCCCAATTCCACCAGCATATTGACCAGCGCCTGCGATGAGACCTTGAAGTCTTTCGCGAGGTCGTAAATTCTTTTTGGTTTAGGCGCTAACATATATCCTCTCCCGGATGCAAAGCGAGCTTACAGCTCTAGTTCACATCCTTTGATTTCTTATTGGTCGGTGCGACACTCCCATCATCCAGAACATCATCGAGTCGGGGGGCAGAAACCTCTGGAACCACATCTTCTTCCGTGACATAATCCTTGTCATCTTCGGCGACAAACAAATCAGTCGCGGTACGCTTTTCGTTCACCGTTTCTTTGGAAATTGCCGCTTCTTCCTTCACCCTTTTCTCGTACTCAGCTTCGAGCTGAGCCGCCTTTTCTTTGGCCCGCTCAATCAGTGTCTCAGCTGTCTTTTGACCAATTCCTTCAATCCTTAAGAGTGTATCTAGGGAGGTCTGCGCCAACGATTGAATGCTTGAGATATCCGCTTCAATTAGTCGATCGCGAAGTTTTTCGCCAACACCCTCAAGTTGCCCCACCGGCACCAGCAATTCGGCTTCACGGCGACGCGCGTCGTTGTGCTCAGACTCCGACATAATGTTGATTTTCCAGCCGGTAAGCTTGGAAGCAAGCCGAGCGTTCTGTCCTGCCCGACCGATCGCCAGTGACAATTTCTCGTCGTCAACTATCACCGTCATCTTTTGCTCGCTATTGTACGAATCAATATGCACAACCTTCGCAGGCGCCAGCGCCCGCGTGACAAACACTTCAGGGTTCGACGAATACGGCACGATGTCGATTCGCTCGTTGTTGAGTTCGCGTACAATCGACTGCACTCGAACACCCTTGATTCCGACACACGCACCGACCGGATCAATCCGGTCATCGGATGAATACACTGCAATCTTGGCTCGTTCACCGGGCTCGCGGGCGATAGCCCTGATTTCGATTACTTTCTCATAAATTTCTGGGACTTCCATTGCAAAGAGCGCCTTTAGGAACTCATTGCTTACCCGCGACAAAGTAATCTGCGGCCCACGAGCATCCATCTGAACATCCTGAATGTAGGCGCGGACACGATCGCCCTGACGAAACTTCTCTCGCGGAATCTGCTCTTTGACCGGCATTCGTCCTTCGCCCCGGCCAAGATTAACCATAACCGTTCCCTTGTCGAAATGCTGAACCACGCCTGAGATAAGCGTGCCGACCTTACCTATGTATTCCTCATATATTCGCTGATGCTCGGCATCGCGAACCTTCTGAATTAGAATCTGCTTGGCCGAGGCAATCGCGTTGCGTCCGAATTCGGCCTCGTAATCCATATAAATATCGATATCGTCGCCAAGCGCCGCCGATTTGTCGATCGCCTTCGCGTCGGACAATAGTATCTCGACATTCGTATCGTTCACCGTCTCGACCACCTTCTTGGTGGCGATCATCATCAGCTCGTTGGCTTTCTTGTCGAACTTGAACGACAAATTTTCAGCCAACGGATATTTCTTCTTCGCGGCGGTCATCAAGGCGAGTTCAAGCGTCTCAATCACAGTATCAAGATCGATATTCTTCTCCCGCGAGATCATCGTGATCGCCTCAAGCATGTCAAAAGCCATCTGCCAAACTCCCTCAAAAAACGATTTTTGCCTGCGCTATCTCCGCGACAGGTATCCGTACCGAGTCGGTGTCGCCGGAAAATTCGACGACTTCTTCGCTCACACTAATAATCACTGCGGTGAACTGCTTTCGTCCGGAGTCGACGAAACTGACCCGAACCGTTTCACCCACCCGGCGACGAAAATCGCGCGCCGTTTTCAGCGGACGGTCAAGTCCCGGCGAGGAGACTTCAAGAGCATAACCACCGGGGAACATCCCGGTTCCATCAATCAGATCACCGATCACCCTGGAAAGACTGGCACAGTCACCTATGCTGACCCCTTGTTCACCATAGGCGAACACACGGACAGTCACATTGGCACGGTATCGGACAACGATGACATCAACCAACTCATAGCCGAGTACAGTTAGATGCGGGTCCAATACCCTCGCAAGTTGCTCCTTGTCGTTCTGTCCCATATCCTTCCAACAAACAAAAGAGTGGGCATTCGCCCACTCCTGAACTGGATAGTATACGGACTAACTCTTTACTAAGCAACTAATTTGTGGCCTAACGGAGAGTCGTGGCAAGTTTCTTGACCGCCTCAATGATTTCCCCAATTGGAACTAATTCTATCTGATCAGAGGCCCGCGCCTTCACCTCTACTTTGCCATCCTTCAACGACTTATCGCCAACTGTAATCCTGATTGGCAATCCAATTAAATCGGCATCATTGAATTTGACCCCCGCCCGCTCCTGCCGGTCGTCGTAGAGCACCTCAATCCCCGCTTTGGTCAATTCGGTATAAACTTGCTCAGCCGCCTGGACCAGATTCTCTTTCTCTTGGTTGACCGGAATAAGCTCTACCAAATACGGAGCAAGATTTTTGGGCCAAACAATTCCCTTGTCGTCGTGATATTTTTCAAGTGCCGCCTGTGGGGTGCGGGTAATGCCTATACCGTACGATCCCATGATCATCGAATGCTCTTTCCCTTCGGCATCAAGAAAAGTTGCTCCAAGCTTTTCTGAATACTTGGTACCAAGCTGGAAAGTATTCCCGACTTCTATCCCGTCTTTTGCCGTCAGATTCCCACTGCACTTGGGACAGCAGTCACCATCCTTTGCCTTGCTTAGGTCGGCAATATGAGCCGCCTTGAAATCACGACCGATATTAACATTGATGATGTGCTTCTCGCTCTGATTTGCCCCAACGACAAAATTCTTCATCTTAGCCACCAGCGGATCGACAACCAATGCCACCCCGGTAAGTCCCACCGGTCCGGCAAACCCAACCGGCGCTTTGGTCGCCTGCTCAACCTGCGAGGCGTTCGCCATTTCAAGTACATTCGCCCGTAATGCATTTTTTAACTTAGTCTCATTCAGATCGCGATCACCGCGCACCAATGCCGCCACTGGCTTGCCATCGGCCATGTAGATAAGCGTCTTGACCAATTGCGCCGCGTCGACCTTCAAAAATGCCGTTACCTGCTCAATCGTAGCCGCACCGGGTGTATCGACTACCTGCATCGGTTGCTCGTCAGCAGAAGTCGAAATGGCAGTTTCATTCTTGAACTCCGCCTTTTCTACATTAGCCGCGTAGCCGCACGACGGACACGAGATAATAGTCTCTTCCCCCGCCGCTGTATCTACCAACAGCATGAACTCATGCGCCGCTTTGCCGCCCATCGCGCCGGTATCAGATTCGACTTTATGCACTTCAAGTCCGGCCCTCAGAAAGACAGCAAAATACGCATCGACTAATTTATTATAGGTGTTCGCAAACGAAGTTTCATCGGCGTCGAATGTATAGGCGTCTTTCATGATAAACTCGCGGCCCCGCATCAGGCCAAACCGGGGCCGAATCTCATCACGGAATTTGACCTGTATCTGATACAAATGAAGCGGCAACTGCTTGTAACTCTTGACTTCACCCGCCACCAGATATGTTACGGTCTCCTCGTGCGTGCCGCACAGAACCATATCGTGCGCGTGCCTATCTTTAAGCCGCATCTGTTCTTTGCCAATAGTTTCGTACCGCCCAGACTGTTGCCAGACCTCGGCCGGACAAAGCACGGACATGGTAATCTCAAGTCCGTTGGCTTTATTCATCTCCTCGCGCACTATCTGCGAAAACTTTTCGATCACTCTCTGCATGAGTGGCAGATAGATATATATCCCCGCCGCAAGCTTGCGGATATATCCGCCTCGCAATAGGAGTTGATGGGATATTAACTCGGCGTCAGTTTGCTTCTCTCGAAGCGTCGGTATGTAGGTCTGTGTCCATCTCATAATTCGTCATTGCGAGTGTCACGTCATCCTGAGCTTTGCGAGGGGTAATAACGTGACCGAAGCAATCTCTCCTCTATGTTAACTTGCAATTCCTGCTTTTCTTGTCGTTCCCGCTTCTTATGTTATTCCCGCGAAGGCGGAGAATCCAGTCATGTCTTTCGACTTGTCTTTTCTTCGCCTTGGTGGCCCACCACTTATGGTGGGGTCTTCTGTTTGTAGGTCGGGTCGCCAAGTCGCTTTAGCGACTCCGCTACCCTACAGTTTCTTCTCGGAGGTCAGGACCTTCACGGTCCTGACATCATCTCTTAGCCACCAAAGATACGCCTCACCGCCCCCAAATCAAACTCAAAGATTTGGACCCGGTCATGTGCTGTCGAAATCTCGCACTTCGCGAGACCCCCTGCGACCATCCGGTCGCGGGATTCCCTTCGGTCACCCTTCGGGGCAGGGGGATTTCGACTTACAAGGTTGAGCCCCAGTCATTGCGGGTTTCACTTCACCCTGAGTATGCGAAGTCCTGAGGTACAGCCGCAGGGTCTCGTGACTGAAGCAACTCCTACTCATCTTCCTTCTTGCCTTTCCCCCCGTTTTTTCGTATCTGATAGACCGCCCGTAACATTGCGGGAATCGCGTTGATTGCCCCCGTGGTGCAACGGATAGCGCGTCGGCCTCCGAAGCCGGAAATTTAGGTTCGATTCCTAACGGGGGTAAGTTTATTAACGAGTAGCCGAGATTTCAAGTCGGATTTGACTAGCATGACACACAAACGATGGCTCAACTGAATCCTCTGGTGGCCCACCATTTAGGGTGTGTTGAAAAAGCTATGTTTAGGAATTTCTTTAGTTTGTCATTCCGGCGAAGGCCGGAATCCAGTCTTGTATTCCAACAAGTTAGGACTGGGCCCCGACCTTCGTCGGGGTGACATTTCAGTGGATTTACTCCGCAGGAGGACTTTTTCAACAGGCCCTTTATGGTGGGGTGCGCAAATTTCGATTGTTAAGTTCCGTGAGGTTTTGCTTCGGGGCGAGTGGAATGAGCAACGAAGTGTGACCTGACGGTCACAGACGGTCTCAGGATTTGTCATGATAACCTACACGGACTCAGCTTCTGTTCTTCGCTCCGACCAACTGGCGGGCTTCTTTGTCGGCTGGCCCAATCCACCGTCGCCGGAACGACATCTCGAAATTCTTAACCGATCAAGCCATGTCGTACTGGCAATCAATGATGACTCAAATCGAGTGGTCGGCTTTATCAATGCCATATCCGACGGCATCCTATCGGCGTACCTGCCGCTTCTCGAAGTCCTGCCAGAATTTCAGAAGCGGGGAATCGGGTCTGAACTGGTGCGGCGTATGCTCACACAGTTGAATGGGCTGTATATGATTGATCTGGTGTGCGACGACAAACTTCGCCCATATTACGAGAAACTCGGCATGCGCACGGCGTTTGCGATGATGATTCGCAACTATGACCGACAGTCCGGGGTGTAGGAACTACATAGACGAAGAACTCGTATAACAACCATGCTGACATTCCTTCTCTGGTGCATTCTTCTCGTTATCTGCTGGCCGCTGGCCCTGGTCGTTCTGATTCTCTACCCCATTGTCTGGCTGATACTGCTTCCCTTCCGACTACTCGGCTTCGCCGTGATGGGTGTATTCGAACTGGTAAAAGCGATTTTCATGTTGCCCGCCAAAATACTCCAAGGACGTCCTTGATTAGTCGATCTGGTCTAAAACTCGATTCCAAATCGTGCCCCGAGCGAAAACTGAGTCAGCTGAATAGTGTGCGGTACATCTTCTAACACCAGTCCGTTTTCATTTTCAGCCGTGCCAGGATCGTCGGCATAAAATCTCTGTGTCTGTAATGTTGAACCGTGCAAATAGGCAAAACGTCCGATGAACTCAAAATATGGCTGACTGCGTCTCTCGTTCTGTAGGTTAAACCTGATTCCTGACTGGGCAAAAATGCCCTCGCCCCATCCGCTGGCTGTGGCATCCTTGAAGCGCAGGAGATGGTCGTCATAGTCTTTCATATAGGTAGGCGAAAATGCCGCCTGAACGTGGAATATAGTGCGTACAGCATTCCCCGACTTGAAACGAAAACCAAAGTAAGGGGACAAATAACTTACGCGGTAATACAGCCCGTGCTCCTGAATATCAAAGTGGTGAATAATCCCAAGAGTATCATATTGCCATCCTGCGAAGTCGAATATGTCCTGTACTATCCGCTCGTATCGCAAGCCGCCTATCATATCAAAGCCGGCGTGGCGGGTTCTAGGGAATCCAAAACTCGACTCAAAGTTTACGTAGATGTACGACATCTTCACATTGGATTCCGTATAGCTCCACTTGAAGGACTGGCCTGATCTGAGCAGAAACCAGTCGCCATCTTTCATCTTTCCGCCCGGATCATTGATGATGGTTGTCAGCGTCAGAGCTAGTCCCCATGGGCTTCGACTGTAAGCGTTTCCAACAAGTCGAGCGGTGATTCCTGCGTTAAATACGTTGATCGGGAATTCCAGAAGGCTACGGACTCCGACTACCACGTCCGAGGTGGCGTTATCCCTGACAACCATCTCATACTGAGTATCCCCAAAGGAATAACCAATTTCTGGTTCAATCGTGAATTTCGTTCTTCTGCTATTTTGCGACGCAACTGGTTGTACAATGAGTAATATGAGTGAAATAAAGAGAAGCCAGTGATGCCGTTTCATGCCTTTTACCTCGGTGTGGGGAATTTACCTTTTGCGAAATCTATGACATGAACCACGTTCAGGCAAGGCCGATATACTGGGCTCCTAATGAATCAAAAATGTTGTCAACACGGCAATCCAAATAACGGCGGTAGCGGCTATTCCTACGGGTTTCCCGTTGCCGACAAACAAGGAAAACGCCGAATACACCATCCCGATACCGAGCTTGGCGCTTATCTTCTGAAGTGGCACATAGTGCTGAGAATCTGCAAGAAGCAGGATTCCACCGACTAGAAGTGCGACATAGATAAGCCAGTATGGCTGACTAGGTTTCGATTTTTGTTCCTCACCGGCCATTGGGATAATTCCTCAGATATGTCTCTATTCCGGTTGCAATTGCGCCCGCCAGTTTTGTATGGTACACCTTGGTGCGAAGCATCGCCTCACGATCTGGAAGGATCATAAAGTCACACTCCACCAGCACCGCCGGATATTGGGTGGGTCGATTGACAGCCAAATTTCCCCAATAGAGACCGTGATCTGGGAGCGCAGTTGTTTTGAGTAATTCCCCAAGAATACTCCTCGCCAAATCGACAGACCAGTTGTGGTAATAGATAACCGACGTGCCATTGTTATCAAATGGATTCACACCATCAGGCAGAGAATTGTTATGCACGGATATATACAGATCGGCCCCGGCGTTTTTTGCGATACCCGGTCGGTCGGCCAATGGGACATTTGACATGTCATTACGTGTCATCACAACTTCCGCCCCGCGCGCGATGAGCAATTTCTTAAGCTCAAGCGCTATGCCGAGATTTGCCTCTGCTTCGGTGAATCCAGTGGGGCCGATCGCCCCCGGATCGGCTGAATGGCCGGGGTCGACAACGATAGTTTTTCCCTTTATCGAACGCACATTCTTCGGCGTCTTGATGATCTTCAGGTAGAATGAGGAGCCGTTATAGTAGCAGTCGTATCCCCAAAGGGAACGCTTCAGGTTAATAGTAAATTCGTAGAGGTTGTCTTCGCGCTGAATCCAAGTGCAATAGTCGACAAGTGAATCACGAAATTCTGACCGTATCCAGTCGGTGTTGCTGGTGACGCCAAACAACTGGAGCACCAGACGACGCGGGGACTCCTCTATAACCCTAAATGGATGTCGTCCTGTCAGGGGAAAAGTTAGTGTGAGAGAACGACTCGAATCATACGACCTAACCGAAGTGAGCTTTGAACTGGCGGGCAAAAGTCCCGGGCTGAGCCGTTCCACTGAGTTTCTGGCAACCCACGCATACTGCGATGAGGACAACTTGACGCGATACCAATCAGCTTCGGCCCCAATAGCCAGAACTTCCACTCCCTTTGGCTGAAATATTGAATAGTATCCTAACTTTGGACCAACTCGCATTACCTGAACAGAATCAGTCAACCTAATGGTGAAGGGGAATTGAGGACTATTCAGCGACATTTTGTATCCAGATATCGCCGTGGTATTCTTAAGAGTATTTGACACACTGTCGCAACGACTCAGATGGTAGCAGATGTTTGTCGTGCTTACACTAACACTCTCAGGGATTTTCCAAAACCCTGAGTATATACCGCCAGCTGTTATCGATTCTGGCACTACTCCTTCGCCAAAGACCGCTTCTCCCCAATAGGGGCTCATCCCTGAGGTGGCAGTTTCAGACATCGGCACGGAATCGATAATAGCTGGTATCGAAAACCAAGCTGTTCCGCCTGGAGTCCCTCGAAACTGAACATCCAAGCGATCCCCTGAGGGCAATGCGATATCTCCAAGTGGAGGACGATAGTCGCCGGCGATTATCAGAGAATCGGAAGACAGAATAGGAATGCCGCCTGCTACTTTCACCGACAGATCAAGCTCAGCCAAAGTCGTCAAGCCAGCGTGCTTGTCACCACCGCTCACTTTCAACTTGAAGGTAAAATCACCGGATGTGATAGGTAGAAAAGCCAAGAATCCGCCGCCATGGTGAACAGAAACTGATTGTCCGTTGATCTTCAAGGAAAGTCGCTCATTGCTACCTGCGCCTGCCGGTACACGCTTGAGCAGTGCGCGCGTTAAGTGACCCAGTATAAAAGTAGAATCTGAAGCCGTGACGGTCTGTCCAGCTTTGGGATAGATCACCACGATGTCGGTAGAATCGCCTCTGACTGGTGTGCCAGCGACAAAGCCGAGAATACCTATGATGATCAGCGCGTTAAGTCGCAATGTATTTCTCGAAGACATCTCTTATTAGTGTTGGGCCACCGATTATTTCACGATCAACTTCAATCTGCTCTCGGTTGTACGTTATCCCCCTCGCAATATCGTTTTGGAGCAACTGCGGGCCGTCGAGGTCGATATAATCTGCCAACGATGACATATAAACCGATTGGGCAATACCTACCGAGGACGACACCATACAGCCAAGCATGATCTTCTTTTTAGCAAGCCGAGCCTGTTCGGCTATGTGCATTGCTTCGAGTATTCCACCACTTTTTTCCATCTTGATATTAACACCATCGACAAAGGCCGATACCTGCGAGAAATCCTCGGCGGTTCCAACACCCTCGTCTATGATCAGTTCGACTTGTGTGTTCTTCCCTTTCAGCTTTGGCCAGTCGGCGACGTTCTTCGCTTCCGTTGGTTGTTCGATGATAGTGACCCCTGATTTAGCGAGAGAGTAGATCATTTCTTCGGCTTGCGCCAAGTCCCATCCTCCGTTGGCGTCGACCCGAATTTCTTTTCCTACTACGTCTTTGAGCGAATCTATCACCTTCGCATCATTGGCGCCACCCAGCTTGATTTTGACTATCGGGTATTCGCTGGACTTGATCGCCGCGATCATCTTGTCGGTTTCGTCGATCCCGATGGTGTATGAGCTTTTGATTCCGGCAGGAGTAGAAAGCGACAACACTTCCCATGGGTACCGTTCCGTTTCCCCTGACAAATAGTTGAGAGCCATTCCTATTAGTGCCGAGCGCGCTATTGGATGAATTGATAGGTCAGATAATTGTTGAAGTGTATGTATATCGATAGCTCCTGCCTGTTCGATATATCTGGTGCCGATCCGAAGGTTCTCTTCGAGTTCGGGTATTGTCGGGCCATAGTACACCGAAGTTGCCGCCTCGCCCGTGTACCTATTGTTAAGCACAACCAATAGATTGGTTTTCACATCGGCCGCACCTTTGGATACGGCGAATCGCGTGCGCAAAGGCAGATTCAATTTAAATGTTTCAATGCGTATCAATTATTCTCCTGGCTGTTTTGAAATCACGATCCAGATCGGCTCGATAGCCATCCTGTCCCTTGATCAGCGAGTTTATTCTTACTCCACCACCACCGCGTGATGAATGTATGAGCCGGCCATTGTGCATGGCTAATCCTACATGGCGATCAAAGAACAGCAGGTCGCCTGACAGCACCTTAGATCGCTCTACTTCTGTCCCGACTCGTATCTGGTCTTTTGTGTCTCTAGGTAGTTCAATGTCGAATTGGCGAAAAATGGCTCTCACAAAACCCGAACAGTCAAATCCGGCTGGTGAAATACCACCCCACAGATATGGTACTCCGAGGAACTTGCGTGCTTCCACAGAAATTAACTGCCGGACACGACTAAAATCTGCTTGGCCAAATATTCGTACTGCATTCTGACTGAATTGGTGAACAGAATCATCGGGGAGGCAAACCTTAACTATTCCCCTTTTATGATTTCGAACTAGCAACCTGGTTCCGTAATAGAAGAAATACGGCGGCGCTATTGGTTTTCCAGACGCGGCATTGAGCCAGGCAGTCCAGTCAGAAACAATCGCCCGTTGCCACCCCCTTGGGATGCGGGGCTGTGTTTTATTGCATGAACTCAAAAAACGCTCGTCGAGCCACCCCGCGTAGCCGTCACCCTCCCGAATGCGAACAAAACCAGCTCGTCGCTGATGCAGTGACACAATATCACCATACAACACCTGGCTAAGCCGCTCCGAATTGTATCGGGGCTCGGCCCAAAGGTCCAAAACATTTGTTGTCACGCGAGCATACTTCATACATGTAATTTTACACTCGCCGCATCATTCTATCAATAAAAAAACCGAGCTGGGCGGCCCGGTTCTGCCTTTGACAATTGTTGAAATCAGGTTCGATTAACAGTGGCAAGCGTCGATTTCATCTTCCCCAACGCCTCGCGGATATTCTCGATTGAGTTGGCATACGAAAAACGCACATACCCCTCCCCGAATTCGCCAAAAGCGGTTCCAGACAGGCAGGCCACTCCCGCCTGTTCTAGCATCATATCAGCAAATTCCTTTGAGTGCAGACCGGTTCCGGTTATGTTCGGGAATACGTAAAATGCTCCCTCCGGACGAAGACAGGAGATCCCCTCTATCGAATTGAGTCCGTCAACGATGACATCACGGCGGCGGCGGAACTCGGCTACCATCTTATCAATTTCGTCCTGAGGACCGTTGAGCGCCTCAATTAGCGCGTATTGCGAAAAAGTCGCCGTAGATGAGTAGTTGTTTATGGCCAGAGTAAACATATAGTCTGCCAATTTCTTAGGCATGACACCATACCCCAACCGCCAGCCTGTCATCGCGTAGGTTTTGGACATGCCATCGACGATAATAGTGCGGTCCATCGCCCCCGGAATAGAAGCAATCGATCTGAACTCGGTGTCATACACAATACGAGAGTAGATTTCATCCGACATAATCCACAGATCGTGCTGGCTGGCTAGCTCATACACAGCTTCGAGATCTTCCCAAGTCAGGATTCCACCGGTCGGATTTTGGGGCGAATTGAGAATGACCATCTTCGTTCGCGGAGTGATTAGCTTACGAAATTCATCGATGGAAAAGCGAAAATCGGTCTCTTCGTGCAGTCGCACCGGAATCGGCGTGGCGCCGAAAAAACGGGAAAGTGATCGATAGGTCGGGTATCCCGGGTTTGGGACGATGATTTCATCCCCTTCGCTGATCAGAGCTATCATCGCGCAGTAGATAACCGGCTTTGCGCCTGGCATGATCACGCAATTATCAGCGGAAACCTTCAATCCCCGAGTTTTGTTGGCATACGCGGCGACGGCTTCTCTTGCAGGCATAATGCCTCCCGAAGCCGCATAGTGAGTCTCGCCGTTCCGGAGCGCTTTGATAGCCGCCTCGGTGATATTCGCCGGGGTGTCAAAGTCTGGCTCACCTATCTGAAGATGAATGATCTTTTTCCCCTGCGCCTCCATTTGTCGTGCCTTGGCGAGCACCACAAATGCACCTTCAGATTCCAGCCGGGTAACTCTCTCAGTGTATTGCATGGATTAATATACGCAAATTGCAATGATTCGGCAAGCTGGCAACTCGTGAGTTGATTGAGCTTGGCAGCATTACTTTTGAGACTCAATCTGCTTCCAGATAAATGTAATTGCCCGCCGCAGGTCTGTTTTGTTACCTGAATTCGATACCACGACATCAGCCTTTTTGTCGAACTCGCTCCAAAGCATCTGGCTTTGCATACGTCTGAGCACATCAGCACGACCAAAACCTCTCGCTATCATTCTCTGTAGCCGCATTGCTTTATTTGCTCGAACAGCACAAACTAAGTCGACCTTCTTGTCCAGTCCCCATTCGAGTAGCAAAGCGGCGTCGATGACAACGACCCTGCGGGATTTGAGTGCTGACTTTACCTGCTTACCCAGTTCTTTGAGCAACCGGGGGTGAACAATTCGGTTAAGAGCTTGTCGGGATATTTCGTTGGCGAAAGCTATGCCGGCTAGCGCGCTACGGTTGATTTTGCCATGACGGTCAACAATACCGTCTCCAAACGACCGAACCAAACTCCGTTTGACCGCAGTATCTTCTTCCAACAGGCAACGGCCAATTTGGTCGGCATCAACGATCACCGCCCCATATTTCCGAAGAATTTTGGCGACAGTACTCTTGCCCGCGCCGATCTGTCCGGTTAGTCCGAAAATCATAGTGGGGCAATTAAGATAAAACGATCGATTGGCGCAAGGAAGCAAGCTACTTGGCCTCAAGCCAATTAGCTCCCACCCCGATATCGGCGACCAACGGTACTTTCAGTTTGATCACTTTCTCCATGCCGATTTTGACGATTCCCCGAACTCTCTCTAACTCATCCTTATGGACGTCGAAGACAAGTTCATCGTGAACCTGCAGTACCATTCGTGTCCGCAGACCTTCCAGTTTCTCGTGAATCTGTATCATTGCCTTCTTGATAATATCCGCCGCGGTCCCTTGAATAGGAGTATTAATGGCGGTTCTCTCGGCAAATTGCTGAACATTGTAATTTCGGTCGTTGATCTCCGGCAAGTAGCGACGACGATTGAACAGTGTAGTCACATATCCGTTGGCTTTGGCGAATCGCTTGGTTTCCTCGATATAGGTGCGAATTCCGGGATACCGTGTGAAGTACCGTTCGATAAACTCTTTGGCTTCGGGTACATCCATATCAGTTTGCTGGGATAGACCGAAGGCGGAGACGCCATAGATAATGGCAAAATTAGCGGTTTTGGCAGAGCGACGCATGTCTTGAGTAACAGCATCGAGTCCTACCCCGTAGACCTCTGCGGCCGTGCGGGAATGGATATCCTCTCCCTCATTGAATGCTTTGATTAGGACTTCGTCGGCGGCGTAGTGGGCGAGAATGCGAAGTTCAATTTGGGAATAGTCGGCGGCCATCAGAATATAGTTGTCATCGCGTGGAATAAAGGCCTTGCGAATTTGTCTACCTTCCTCGGTACGTATTGGAATATTTTGGAGATTTGGATCAGTCGACGAGAGCCGTCCGGTCGCGGCGATGGTTTGATTATATGAGGTGTGAACTCTGCCTGTGCGTTGATTGATCAATAGAGGCAGAGCGTCGATATAAGTCGATTTCAATTTTGTCACCTGCCTATAATCCAGAATCAATATGGGGAAAGGATGAATTCGGGCGAGTTCTTCGAGCACACCGACATCCGTCGAGAAACCGGTTTTTTTTGCCGTTTTCCCCTTGGTCGGAAGACCCAGCTTTTCGAATAGAATATGAGATAACTGTTGAGTTGAGTTTATATTGAATTGCAATCCTGCGGCGGCGAAGATCTGTTTCTGCAACGATTCCAGCCGAATATCCATCTCACTTGACAAATTGCCAAGGAAACCGGCATCAATTCGTACCCCTGCTTCCTCCATCATCGCCAATACCCTGATCAAAGGAAGTTCGATGTTGTAATACAGGTCGTTGAGCTGGAGTTCGTCGATTTTTGGCGCCAGTTTGCCACGCAAACGGAAAGTATAGTCGGCGTCCTCGGCCGCATAGAATGTCGCCTTGTCCACAGGGACAGTATCAAACGTCCGCTGATTCTTGCCGGAGCCGATCAAATCCGTAATCGGCTGCTTGTTGTATTCAAAGTATTTGAGCGCCTGAGCGTCCAGACCATGCTGGCGGCTTCCCGGGTCGAGCGCGTATGAAGCAATCATAGTGTCGAATGAAATAGGTCGAATATCGATTCCGTGTTGGTGCAATACCTGCCAATCATATTTGATATTCTGCCCGATTTTTTGAACATTCTTATTTTCAAGCAGTGGCTTTAGAATTTCTATAGACTCTATCAGCGGGAGATTTTGCTCAGCATCAACCGCATGTCCGACCGGAAGATAGTACGCCTTGCCCGCCTGATCGCAAAGCGAAATTCCCACAAGTTTCGCGGTTAGAGCGTCGGTCGACGTAGTCTCGGTATCAACCGCAATTTCTTTTCTGTCGCTAAACTCGTTGACAAGTTCATTCACCTGTTCAAGTGAGCTTACAAGGCAATAATTGGCAGTCGGAGTGGAACTTTGGATAGGGAGCGAATTTGATACTTCGCTTCCACCAGTAACACTCAACACTTGTTTGAGCAGAGAGGAAAACTCAAGCTCCGAAAACAGCCGGGTTGTCTTGTCAATGTCAACGGGCTTTCTGGCCAACGCTTCTACTGGCAGATAAAATGGAGCATCGGCGTGAAGCGACACCAGCTCCCTTGAAAGTGTTGCCAAATGGGTGTTTGCAGAGAGTTTCTCACGTACTCCTTTTGCGGTAACCTGCCCAACATTAGCCAGAATGTTATCCAGAGTGCCAAACTGAGCAAGCAGAGAGTCTGCTGTTTTTGGGCCTATTCCTGGCACACCCGGGATATTATCAGAACTGTCTCCCATAAGCGCGAGCTTATCGACCACGCGTTCAGGTATTACGCCAAACTTTGCAAGGACTTCACTTGGCCCCATTTTGTCGCCATTGGACGTCGATGAGAGATGATAAATACCGATATGGTCGGTCACCAATTGAAAGTAATCCTTGTCGCCGGTCACACACCAAATTTGAAGATTTGCTTTCGCACCTCTTCTAGCCAGCGTAGCGATGAGATCGTCGGCCTCAAATCCGGGCATCTCGACCTCGGCGATATTGAGCGCCTGCACCGCCTCGTGAATTCGCGGAAGCTGAGCCACCAGCTCGTCCGGCATTTTGGCTCTATGGGATTTGTATTCTGGATATGTTTTATGACGAAAGGTCGGCTCTTTTGTGTCATACACAACCGCGAGATAATCGGGTTCTTCCTGACGAACAACTTTCAGAAGGGAATTGAGAAATCCAAATGTCGCTGAGGTGTTTTCCCCTTTGGAGTTGATAAGCGGGTTGCGAATAAAGGCGAAATAAGCCCGATAGAAAAGCGCTGAGCCGTCAAATAAGTATAAGGTCTTACGGTTGTTCATGGCTGATAAAGTCGGTGTGTTATAATATATGCCGCCACAGCCGGTGTCACCAGTCGTGAAAGCTCACTTTCTGCAATTCCTTCGGCTATCCTACTACGAATTTCTGTAGATGACAGATCGACCAAAGGAATAGGAATGATCTCGATACTCGAGGTATCCTTCAATTTAGGTAGACACGGCTTATGTCCCGGCCTTGCCCCGACGATCAGCCGAGCTTCTTTAAGAATCTCATCGGGTTTGTGCCAGGTATGAAACGATTCACCCTGATCCGCTCCAACAACAAGGTGCCACTCAACCCGAGGAAACTTCAGATTGAGAGCGCGAAGGGTATCCAGTGCATACCCCGAAAGTTCAGCGTCGCGTTCAATTGAACATGACAGACACTTCGGTTCCGATGAGACCGCCAGTTCAACCATGCTCAGCCGATGATAAAATGACACCATTGCGTCGGCACGGTGGGGAGGTTTTATCGAAGGAACAAAGAATACGCCGGAAAGATGCCTTAACTCAAGTATCTCCCCAGCTAAATTAAGATGACCGATATGAATCGGATCAAATGCGCCACCGAACACACCCCATGATTGTCCCGGCTCAGGAATCGGCTTTTCCCGACTGCGGTTGTCCAACGGGCATTTCCTTTATTTTGACCAAGTAGATATCCGCTTCTTTTATTCGTTTGTCTGTTGGATAAACTATTTTGAAACTTTCGAAACACTCCTTGGCCTTATCATACTGATGGGCCTCAAATGCGCTCAGACAATTATTAAAGGCAGACTCGGCGGCTCTCTCTTTCGCTTTACCAATCCAAATGTGCTTTGGAAACACCCGCATGAATCCTTCAAACTTGTCACGGGCTACTTCGAAATGCTTCATCCGCATTTCTCCGTCAGCGATCATGAAGACCGCAAATGGAGCATATTCGGTGTCGAGATATTCGTCGACGACTTTTTGGTAATAGATATTGGCCGCCTTGTATGATTCGGTGTTGGAATAAACCACCGCCGCCTCGTACATCTTTCGCGCGTTTCTCGTTCGGCCAGCCAATAGTAGCGCCTTGGCGTCCGCTATGTAGGGTGATTCCGGATGGTCAGTAACAAAATCCTGAAGGTGCTGTAAAGCCGGGTTCAATTCGCTCTGATCCAGACCAAAATGTTTGGGGGCGGATTCAAAGGTCGACGCGGCTCGCATGAACTGGGCATGCTCGGCAAATGCCGAAGCTGGGTAATTTATCAGAAGTCGATTGAATTCGGCTGAGGCAAGTTGATGCTCTTTGTTTCCAAAGTACGACATCCCCAAATAGTATTGAGCTGTGTCAACAATCGGATCCCCCGCGTGGGAATACACTATGTTTTGAAACAACTCTATCGATCTATAATACTTCTTCTGGTCATACTTCACTTTGGCGAGCTTGAACAATTCACCGGCAGTCATATTGCCGGTTTTCTGTGGTCCACCGCAACCAGACACAACCAAAGTGGTCGCCAATATCAATGACGAAAACAGTAACAATAATCTTAGGTTCACGCTTTGTAAGTCTCCTTGAGCATCTTGTAGTTTCCGAACACTTTATTTAGGTAGGCGCTCGGCAGTGGTTCTTTGTTCTTCAACAGCGTACGCAATCTTGTTTCACCAAGATTATAGGCCAGCAGAGCTTTCTTGACATCCTTGAATTCAAGTATCTTTTCAAACAGGTAAGCTGAACCGAGACGGATATTCGCTTCTGGTTCATGGAGCGTGGTTAGACCATACCAATCCACACCCGCCCGTGTGGCGACATCCTTTCCGGTTAGCGGTACCACCTGCATCAAACCACGGGCGCCTTGAGACGACACCTCGTCCCGCTTGAAAGTCGACTCGGTGAGTATGATAGCCATAATAAACATAGGATCATACTCATACTTCTTGCTTTCCGAGTAAATAACATTAGTCAGGTTCTTGATTTCATCATCGTTGAAGCCGATTTGGAAATCACCGATCGCCTTGAATATTTGAAGTTTCTCTTCCAGCTCGTCAATTCGATTTTGCTGGAATGCAACCTGCTTCTCCAGAAGATATTTGTCGTACATAAGGTACGCCAAGAGCGTCGATTGAAGCAGATATATAGTCATCAGCAAATAGGCTACCGGCTTTGACAGAAATATCCCTAGTTTTTCGATTTGTATCACTTGGTACTCCTCCCTGCTGAGCCGATGAGATCATAGCCGTCGCATTTATAAATTGTAACCGACACCATGTCGCCGACCGAAATTCCAGTTCCATGAACTGTGACCGTCTGGTCGATATCGGGGCAGTCAGCAATAGTACGTCCTAGAGCAATTCCAGATTCTTCTATTTCGTCAATCAACACATCAACTGTGCGACCGACCATCCCGGCGTTGTTCTCAAGAGCTATCTCGCGTTGCAGGGCCATCACAATCTCGACACGTTCCGCTTTTATATCATCTGGAATCTGATCGTCATATTCAGCTGCCGGTGTCCCTTCTTCTGCCGAGTAGGGGAAAACACCGAGACGGTCAAAACGCTGTTCCTGAACAAATTCGCATAGTTCATCGAATGCCGCCGGGGTCTCACTTGGAAAGCCCACAATAAACGTGGTACGCAATGTGGCCTGCGGTACGCGGCTCCTGATATTTTGTAGTAACTGTTCAACACCAGCGCGGTCAATTTGTCTGTGCATCCGTTCGAGCATGACACTATTCACGTGTTGCAGTGGCAGGTCGAAATACGGAAGAACCTTGTTTTCTGCTCCAAAATAATCAATGATCTTGGTGTCCAACTGAGCCGGATATAAATACATCGGACGAATCCAATTGATGCCGGAGAGTTGGTTCAATTCCTTGAGAAGTTCAACCAGCGACGGCCTTCCTGCCAGATCATACCCCCAAAGTGTCGCTTCCTGAGATACCAATATCAGTTCTTTCTTTCCGTTCGCGGCAAGAAACTCTGCTTCAGTGATGATTGAGCTTATTGGGCGAGACCTAAACTTCCCCCTCATTCCCGGAATAGCGCAATAAGTACATCCGCGATCACAGCCGTCGGATATTTTCAGATACGAATACGGGTACCCGTCACTGATGAAACGATGTTTCCAGCTCAAGTAGCCGAGCTTACGTGTTTCCATCCGCACTACTTTATCCAGTTTTGACGATTCGGAGACTGCCTGCGCCAGAGAGTCCAGCGCACCATGCCCGAATGCCCCGTCAAGCTCTGGCATATCAGTCAGCATTTCATCGCCATATTTCTGGGTCAGACATCCGGCGGCATAGAGTGTCTTAAGCTTTCCGGATTGCTTGAGACCTGCTATGCGAAGAATTTCATTTATGGATTCCTCTTTGGCTGGTTGGATAAAACCACAGGTGTTGACTATAACCGACTCGGCTTCCTCGGCACTGGACACAGGCACATGACCGGCGTCGATCAAACGCGCCGAAATATAATCAGCATCTACATCATTCTTGGGGCAACCAAGTTTTTGAACAAAAAAGCGCATAGTCTATCTCAACCGAATTCTCTCTACGCTGTCAGGAAAATCGGGTTTGAATAGCGTGGAATCACAGCGGACACCAAGAGTTTGTTCCAGAAATACAATTCGCGTTCTTTCTTCATTAATATCAAGATAGTCAAGGTATCTAATCATGCGGGCTTTCTTGTCAATTGTCACGACCATCGAATCCGGAACACTGGAGTATCCCCGCGTTTTCTTTACCAGTCGGTAGGTCGAATCCGGGCGTAGTATAGTCGTTTTGTAGATTTCGTCAAGGCGGGTCACAAATGAAACCTCCGCTCCGAACTGCTCATCTTTTTCGACTCTCTCGATCGTTACCTGCTGATTATTGCCTGAGTAGCTGAAAAAGTCTGTGCCGTCGAAAAGATAGCGGTCGTGGCCGAGTTCGACACGGTACTTGCCGGCCTGTCCGAAATCGGCTCGACCTGCAGAAGTATCAACTGACTGGAACACCGAAGATTCAATAATGCTGAAAAAGACAATTTTCACACAGGCCGACATACGCAAATCAGACTTGATCTTATCAAAAGTGTCGGCCAATCCAACAGATGGTCCGAGGATTACCGCAATAATTGAAATAGCAAAACAATAACCGGGCACATTCATACCCCATTATACGCAAAGAAAAGCAGAATGCCTATTGAGTGTCACCGGCTGGTTGGCGAACGCCCCTAGCCGCCCCGAGAGTGTCCAGATAGGATTTATCCACGATCACCTCGCGCGCCTTGGAACCATCGAAAGTAGACACCACCCCTGCCTGCTCCAATTTGTCAATCAAGCGCGCCGCGCGTTGATACCCGATACCTAACCGCCTCTGAAGTAGCGACACCGATCCCTGCTTATGTCGAATAACTACTTCACAGGCCTCGCGAAATAGCGGGTCACCAATATCTATCTCACCTTCTGGTGAGTCTTCTCCAGTCTGTGAAATTCCTTCGAGCGCAAGCATAGGAATACCTTGCTCATTAATGAATCCGACCACTCGTTCGGTTTCTTCGCTCGAAAGATACGCACCGTGAACCCGCATAGGTTCGGGTTGACCGGTCGACATAAATAACATATCGCCTGAGCCGAGCAGTTTTTCCGCGCCATTGCCGTCGATTATAGTTCGGCTATCAACTTTGGTAGCAACCTGAAATGCTACACGTGCCGGGAAATTTGCCTTGATCAATCCGGTGATGACGTCCACTGAGGGACGCTGTGTAGCCAATATCAAATGAATCCCAACAGCGCGCGCCATCTGTGCCAGACGAGTAATCAGCATTTCTGTCTTAGTTGAAGTTGACGACATCATCAAATCGGCCAACTCGTCGACGAATACCACGATATACGGCTGTTTGGTTTCCTCCGTCGGTTGTTTGCGGTTATAGTCCTCGATATTCCGAACTGAGGCAGTCGCAAAACGGCGATACCGACTTTCCATTTCGTTGACAATATCGGTTAGGACACGCTCGGCTCCCTTCGGTTTGGTAACAACTGGGCGACCAAGATGAGGAATGCCAGCGTACACTGATAGTTCGAGCATCTTGGGATCAATAAACACGAAACGAACCTGAAATGGATGCAGTCGATACAACAGTGACGTGATCAGCATATTCATGCAAACAGATTTCCCCGACCCGGTTGCTCCGGCAATCAAGAGATGGGGCATTTTGGTTAGATCTGCTACAAATGGCTTGCCTGCTGTGTTTTTCCCCAACGCTAAAGGAAGACGAATCGCGGGATTATTAAACTCCTCCGATTCAAATATATCGCGAGCATAGACTGTTTGAATGTTGCGATTCGGTATTTCTACACCGACAGCCGCCTTGCCTGGTATGGGCGCGATGATTCGAATGCGTTTGGCCTTGAGCGCCAATGCCAAATCATCGGAAAGCCCAATAATTTGATTTACTTTGACCCCAGCCGCTGGCTTGAATTCATAGCGGGTGATAACCGGCCCCGGGTACCGTTCGATCTGACCGTCGATCTTGACCCCGAATGTTTCAAGCGTTTCCTGAAGCATACGGGCCGTCATTTGAAGCTCTTCAGAGCTGATCGCAGTTCCAGGCGATGGATTGGTATTCAGCAGATCAAGCGAGGGATATTTGTATTCAAACGACTTGATTTGAACCGGCTCCGGGAGGCGTTTGAGTGTCGCTCGTGATCGAGGGCTTTTCTTTTTTTCGGTGGTTTCACCCAGATCGAGTTCGGCTTGTTCCAACGTGGACGACTCTGGGATATCGTCGTCTATCGGTTCAGCGGAAGTGTTCGAATCGAACAACGAGTCATCATCGTTATCTTCGTTCGATTGCCTGCTCCATGAAAGAGTAAATATGGCGCTTCCAATTCGCGCGAGAAACTGATACCCCCTCTTGAGATACTCAAGTCCCGGTATTGCCACCAATCGGGCAAGCAACGGGCTAATCGATGTATAGGTGAGAATCAGCACAATAATTGCCGCCACCATGATCAGATATGTTCCGGTTTCACCGGCGATTTTTACCGCCAGTTCCGTGAGTTTTTGTCCAACAAGCCCTCCAGCTGGATTTGGAGTAGCGAGAAGAAATTCACGAGTAACGATATGAATGTCATACAGCATCGTCCCGAGCAGGGATATGACAAACAGCAAGAACGAATGTGGTTCGAACCTCACTGCAATTGCCGACGAAAACACCCGAAGAGAGACAAACATCATTCCCAAAGGCACAAACAAAGCAAGCCAGCCCAACAGGGTGAATAGGAGATACGAACAATACGCTCCGAGCATCCCTGCCTGATTTTGATATGCTATCTCAAAAGGGCTTAGTTGCGAGTCGACCTCGCCGGTTATCCGACGGTCATCGGCGTCCGAATGGGCCACGAGTGACACCAGCACTAGCGCCGATAGGACAAAAACCAATGCCCCAATTATCATCCGCTTCCGGCGCACGCCGTTTGATTTTCGTTTTTTTGCCTTTGCCATAGAACTTACAGATTGGGCCGATTGGCAGATAAAGTCAACAATAATCCAGTCAGACTGCTATCGAACAGAGTTTGTTATATATGAACTTTGGACAATTGATTGGGTATTGTCGATTTTGATGGCCGGGATGGCAGTGACAAACAGCCGAAAACCGTACCCACGGGTCGAACCGGTTGGCACCCAATAGAATTCTCCACTCCAACAATGAAGCTTACGGTTCAGTCGGACCGAATTGTAAACAGTCCGACCACGCCCAACGTCAAAGCTTTGATCGTAGCTGACACGAGTGCTTGGCGTGATATTGAAACTCAGATCTAATCTCAGAAAACTGCTCTTTGAATAACCAGATCCCCTACCGCTTTCGGCATAGGTGTACGATGCCCGCATTGTCCAACCAGTTTCACCTCCGGAGGAACCCTTCTTGTCCCCTTCTACTTGTGACGCTGAGTCGACGCCGCGAAGCATGTCGGCATTCGGATCATCAAAAATGAAGGTCTTACCAGCCAACGCCACATTGGCGCTCATACTAAACGACAGCTGGCGCGGTTTGGTCACATGATGGTCAGCCGTGTCCGGCCCATAGAATGAATGGGTCAAGCCACCACTGAAATTAACTCGCGGGAGCAAAGTCGAACTGAAACCTGTACTCAAGTCACTCAATTTTCTATTCTTGCCTTCAAAGTTATACGAGAGTGAATGGCTAACAGAAAGCAAAGCAAGAGTGCGGAGACTGTCCTTGTTGCCAACCCTGGCCTGATAAAAATGATCAAGAGACATTGTCATACTCTGGGAGCGGGTCTTATTCCCCGGACCACCGCCAACATATTCGCGAACAATCGGGTGCTTGTTAACAACTGGTGCATATCCATATGAAATCTGAGGCCTAATAGTCTGACGAAACCCCTTCACTCCCAATATATTTGGTTCCATCGTACCATAGAGATTAGTATTAAGCGATGCTCCAAACGCGTAGACATACGCCCGATAGGATTGAGTAGGGTCAATTCCGGCAATGTCTGAAAGGTCTGTGCGGGGTATGCGGTACCAGGTTTCGGAGTATGACGCACTCGGAGAAAAGGTGAAGTACTTAGCAATATTTAAAGGCATGCTTATCCCGGCCGAATGGTCTAAGCGGAGATATTTACGACGATGCTCCAGCGTAACTGAATTGCCTCCAATTACTGAATCTTTGATAGCGAGTGTGGAGTAATTGAGCAAACTTGGTAAATATGTTGCGACAAGATTGTTGTAAAACCGCCGTTTCAGCGCGCCATCCAAACCAACCGCCCCACTTCCAAGTGGATATATTCGCACACTGGAAAAGGTTAACGAGGGAATCTGGTCAGTGCGGGATTTAGTGTCGAGATTTTCATCATGGGTGATACTTCCCGAAATCGAATAGGATGAACCGAACTGCTTGGAAAACGACACTTGCGATCTGACGTTTCTATTGAGGCGTTCGTTCAGATTGGTTGAGTAGTCCTGATAAAACGTATTGTCTGACTGATAACTGCCGCTGGCGGTCAGTCGAAACGACGGCGAAAAGGTGTGATTGTGCGAGCCGGCGACAGTCCAGCGAGTCTGTTTTCCTTCTCGAGCAGTTATGGAATTGTACTTGAGTTCTCGTGTATAGTTGCCACTCACATGTCCCGAGAACACATACCTGCGCGAGTAGTTTGATCGGCCAAAGAAATTGAGGGTATTGCTTCCTTCGTAATAGTCGAGCGCCGCCTGGGCATCCCAATATTCAGAAGCCGCCCAGTAATATCCGACATTCTTAATATACCTTTGCCCTCTTTCAATATTGCCAAGTGAAAATGGCAGAATCCCAGAATGCCGACCCTTCTTGAGTGGAAACACATAGTATGGAATCGCGAGTATCGGAAGTCGTCCAATACTCAAGACTACCGGCCTGGCGATCAGACGGTCGTTATCAACGAGTTTGAGGTTTTTGGAAGAGAAGTGAAAATGTGGTTCGTCAGCATCGCAGGTAGTGTAGCGACCCTCTTCGAGGTAGTACACATTGTTCTGTTGTCTATAAACGTCTTCTCCATAAAAGAATCCGGTTTCGTACTTTGATTTCGACTTGAGAATTCTCCCTTTCTTCGTGTCAATTGAATAGACCAGATAGTCACCATAAAGAACCTCGGCCTTATCCTTGAGAACAACCGGAATTAGATTTGGTTGAAGTCGAGAGGCAAATGTCGAAGCTGATTTGGTGGTATCAGTGGGTGGTTCTGCCGAGAATGCCTCAACGACCCGTCGCTTAGTATCAAACGTCACCCGGTGCGCCTGCAACGACATATCACCTGAAGTAACCTCACTGTTTCGGAGCAGGGTGATCATCGAATCACGCAGTGCATAGGAGATTGTCTGCCCGTGATAGTCAATAGTGTCACGCTTGACGGTAAGAACTGTATCCTTCTTCTCACGGGTAATAGTTACAAACTTGCCAATAGCGCCTCCCTCCACCAAAACCGTCTGTAGTTTTTCATTTTCAACTTGGAAGATAATCGTATCTCCGGAAACCGAGTTTTCGTTGGCTTCATTTTGTTCCTTATCTGACGGCAAGTACCAGGAGTAAGCCTGACCGGAACATGTAACTGTGCGCAATACTCCGCTATCGAAATCGAATATGATATTATTGCCGGTCAGAATCGAACGATCTACATGGCCGGTATCCGTGGCATTAGATTCATTAAATTCACCTCTTGCGGAATCATTCACTTCTATCTGCTTGAGAAAATCACCTTGAGTGAGTAAGCTGATATGTCGGCCACTGATCCGCGAATCTTTTCGGCTTGCTACTGGCGACTGATCGAGTTCTAGCCGATTTTCATCAGTGAACATTTTTACTACCCCTGCAGTGGCCCGTAGGTCACTGGAAGTGATCTCCGCCGAACCGATACCTTCGGCAATATTTGCAATTCCATCGTATTGGACTGAATCGGCAATGACCCGAATCATCTTGCTCGAATCGGGGTATTTCATGTAGACCGTCGGACGTAAACGCATCGCGAACACTTTGTTTACCCGGTCATAGTACGCATATTTGCCGACCGCGAATAGCGAATCGCGCCGCGACCACAACTCAACATAATCGCCCGAGGCGACCGCTCGATTATTCAGCAAATCGTAGTCAACGGAGTCAGCGGCCAAGCGATACTCGGCATCTTCAAGAATGACTCTCCCTTTCAGTTTGACCCGCTTCTCTTTCATCCAGATAGCAGAGTCACAGTAGATTGTGCCGCTTTCCGTCTCGAAAATCACTGAGCCGATCACAAACGTGGTATCCTGCTTTGCCGACAATATGACTTCAAGTATATCTGCGTGTTGTAACTGAAGGCGCCGACCACTCGATTGAGCAGATACTTCCCCCGATAGCAATAGCATAATCACAATGACTGCTAACTTAGACACCGGTAATTATCTCCAAAATGACTATCCGGTATTGCTCGATGTCCGACGCGAATACTCCGCCAATCTGAGCCGCACGGGGACCGCCCCCACCTCGAAGCGACATCTTAACCGCGAATTCTTTGGCGATATTCCCCGCATTGAGTCCGCTGGTTTCGCTTGTCGCGAAATGGAACTTGCCGCCGGAACAGATCGCCGCCAATCCACCTATTTGCAAAGCAACTTCAACAGCAAGCCCCCCTGCCATTTCCGATTCGCCGTCAGATATTGCTACTACAAGAAGCGGAATTTTACCTGACCGATCGGACGCTATCGCCAGTTTCGAAGCCCTCACTGGAATAAGTTCTCTATTTTGTACGGCGACATCGCGGCGCAAACTCTTATTTTCATCTACGAGCTTTTTAATATTGGCCTCAAGGTCAGAGACACCGCAACTGAGCAATCTCGATGGTCTGTCTGTCGCTTCAAATCGATTGCGATAATCAGCTATGGCCAGCACACCAGACAGAAACTTGACAAGTACTTTGCCGCGCATTCGCTCTATACCGATAATCTTGATCAACCCAACCTCAGCAGTGTTGCAACAGTGCGTGCCGCCACAGGCCGACCAGTCGTATTCGCCTATTTTGATCACCCTGATTGTTCCTTCACGCTCCGGTACTTTTCGAAGTGGCATCGCCGCCGCCTCAATTGGCGATACGAACAAAATATCTACTTTCAGATTAGCCGCGACGATCTCATTGGCGTGCAATTCGACTTTTGTTCGCTGAGCATCCGACAATTCTGACGTTTCCAATTCTACCGTGGCATATTCCTCACCCAGATGAACCGAAACGGTTTCGAGTCCAAACAACCTGATAAAACTCTGACTGAGAATATGCTGAGCAGTGTGCATCTGCCTGTTTTTCCAACGGCGAGCCGCATCGACACGTCCTTTCACTCGAGAGCCGACTGTGCCAACCGATCCATCTGTGATATGCGCAACCTCTCCCGAATCATCCTCAACGACATCGACAACTTGTACATCATTAAGTGTGCCGAGATCGAACAGTTGCCCTCCCGATGTCGGATAAAACGCCGAGCGATCGCAAAAGGTCAGAACTCGACCACTGTCTTGTGTCTCTCGCACAATAGTGGTGTCGAATTCAAGAATAGTCGGGTCTGTATAATAGAGACGTTCAGTCATCTGCTTATTCTTCCAACTGGCTACGATCCCGCCGTTTTCATTGTATTGTGGAGCGAACCTATTCCTTCTACACGTATCTCGATCGTATCGCCTGATTTCATCGGCTGAATCCCAGATGGGGTGCCGGTGCTTATCAGGTCGCCCGGATTCAGCGTCATAATTCGAGAAATGTAGCTGATCAGAAACGGGATATTGAATATCATCTGCGATGTCCGGCCAGTCTGCGTCACCTTACCGTTATGCACCGCCTCAACCAGCACGTCGTCGAAAACCAATTGTGGTACTATCCATGGCCCGACCGGACAAAATGTATCAAACCCCTTTGCTCGCGACCACTGCCCATCTTTCTTTTGCAGGTCTCGGGCGGTCACATCGTTGACACAGGTGAAACCGAAAATATAATCAACGGCTTTGTCCTCTGACACCCGTGAAGCGGTCTTCCCTATAACCACACCAAGCTCCGCCTCGTAGTCTACTCTTTCAGATTCCGCCGGATGAATAATCGAATCTCCCGGATTTATCACGGCCGACGGTGGCTTGAGGAAAATCAATGGATACTCCGGAGGTTTGTCTGCAGAAAAAGAGGCCGTCACATGGGCATGATAATTCAATCCAATACACACAATCTTGCTCGGTTCAACTGGCGCGCACAGAATAATATCTCTTTCGCCAAAACTATCAGAAGTTGGTTCTCCACCAGCCCACGGCGCACCGGTCAAACTGGTAGCCTTTCCACCTTCAAGAATTCCATATCTTGGCTTGTTACTATCAGAGGTAGTGAAACGAATATATCTTTTACGCACGAAGTCCTTCCAGAAGGCAACTACTGCCCTGTCTTTGCACCAATTTCAAGCCGCAATAAACAATGCGCGTGGGGCTGGGTCAACAAATTGTCACACCGGTCTGAACTTCCATCTCCCACGAGCAAACCAAATCGCGAGTATGATCGCCTTGATCAAAGTGGTGATGGTAAGCGTCCACCAGACACCATTAATGCCCCATCCGGCAGTAATAGCGAGCAGATAGGCAAGCGGAATACGAACAATTGCACCTGGAAGTAGAACCAACATCGGTGGCAACGTATCCCCAGCGCCGCTGAACGCACCTTCAAGGACAATTTCTATGGCCATAGTCGTCTGAGAAAGGCCTAAGATAATCAGATAATCCACAGCGATGGCATGCACCGATGGATCCGAAGTAAACAAGTTTGCGATAAGATGCGGGATCGATACAAACAGAATTGATGAAATCATGGTCGCGCCGACCGCCAGCCAGACAGCGGCCCAGGCACCCTGTGAGGCGCGGTCAGGTTTCTGTGCTCCGAGATTCTGCCCCACGATAGTCGAGGCGGCAATTGAAAATCCCCAGCAAGTCAGATACGAAAGAGATTCCATTCGATTACCGATCCCCATAGCCGCCCCGGCGGCCTCGCCAAACTGGTGGACCAGCGACATTAGAAACCAATAGACCGCAACAAAGGCGATTTGCTGGACAGTCATCGGCAAACCGATGCTTGCAATTCTTCGAATTGTCGGCCAGTCTGGCCTGAACACAAATAGTTTGGGAACTTCGTATCCCATTTTACCAGCGGCCAGCCGATGAATAATAAACAAAGTCCCTGCCCCCATAGACAGCGCGGTAGCAATCGCGGCCCCAGCTACGCCGAAAGCCGGAATCGGCCCCCAGCCAAATATCAAAATCGGATCGAGAACCATATTGATAGCCACTACCGACATGCCGACATAGGTCGGCGTCCGCGTGTTACCCGATGCCCGGAATGCCGTATAAACAGTCTCGGCAACCGCGAAAAAGAAATTTGACAGGAAGAATATCCGCACATACGGTATGGCATGTTGAGTAGTTTCTGGACTTGTACCCATGGATTGGATAATCCATGGAGTCAACATATATCCAACAATTGCATAAAATGTCGACACCATGAGCGCGAACAACATTGCCTGCCGAAGCGTGTTTCTTGCTCCCTCTTGATCTCCCCCACCAACCGCCCTCGACACCAGTGCTGTGGTGCCAACCAGAAATATTGAACCCGACGCATATACAGTCCAGATAACGACCATCGCTGTGGTAATCGCATCCTGGGCTGAGGGTCCAAGCCGTCCCACCCAAAACAGATTGATGATGGAAAGAGAAAACTGCATCAACTGGCCGAGCACCACTGGAACTGCAAGGGTCATCACCGTGCGGGAGATCGGCCCACTGGTAACCATCTGCGCCTCGTTCGACAGTGGTCCAGCCGATGTTGTTTTCTGTGTTTCAGTCATGACAATTAATCCAATGACGACAATTGTATCGTTTCAAACAAACAGACGCAACAGCGGTAAGTATCACTGTGATACAAATTAAATCGAGCTATCAAAATCAGCGAGACTGATCTGTAGTCAACCGCCTCAAAGCCACCAGATACCCTTCAGCTCCCAATCCGGCGATCTGCTCGACACACACCGAAGTAACTACTGAGCGACGTCGGAAGTGCTCACGGGAATGGATATGGGAAAGGTGTACTTCAATAGTGTTTATGTTGGCTGCGACAATAGCATCCCGAAGGTCTGTACAATAGTGAGTCAGAATTCCCGGATTAATAATCAGTCCATCGGCCTCTTGAGACCGTAGACATATCCTCTCAATGATTTGTTGTTCTGAATTCGACTGAAAGCACTCGACTGCGACGTTGAGCCGCTCTGCTTCTTGGTGAATCAAATCATTGAGATCAGCCAATGATTTGCTTCCGTAGACCTCCGGCTCTCTCGTCCCCAGCAAATCCAGGTTTGGGCCGTGTATGACCAGTATCAGACTCATATCATTTCGCGCGATAGACCCGGATCATCGCTTCAATAGCGGCAGTAATTTCTCTCTTAGACACCGTCGCTTTCACAATTGGCTTTCCCGGTTCAGACAATAAGACAAACTGAATCCCCTTCGACGTTCTTTTTTTGTCGAGTGCGAGAGCGCCAAGTATTCGTTTCGGATCGAGTTGGACTGTTGGCACGTTGGCCAACGCTCTCAAGACAATTCGCTTGAACTCATTCAGTTTATTCGACTGCGACAGTTTCAACCTCTCTGCGATTTCCATCGCGCCAATCATTCCAAGAATAACCGCCTCACCATGCGCCAATCGTTTGAAGCCGAGACTCTGTTCAATGGCGTGGCCGATCGTGTGGCCGAAATTTAGACACAGTCGTATGCCGCCATCACGCTCGTCACTGCCAACAATCATCGCCTTGAATGCAATAGTACCACTGACCAAATCAACAACATCAGATTGATCGGCATCCTCCAAACTATGGCCAACTTGTGCCAATCGACTGAGCAATCTCCCGCCAGCCAGTCCCGCGGTCTTGATAACTTCTGCCATCCCTGAGCGATACTCTTTCGTTGGGAGTGTTTCAAGCCACTTCAGATCGTCGATGACAAATGACGGTTGCCAGAATGACCCAATCATGTTTTTCCCATCGGGGTGATTCACACCAGTTTTACCACCGACAGAAGCATCAACCATGCTGAGCAAAGTCGTGGCGCAAATTCCCCAGCGAACCCCTCGAAGGACCGTCGAAGCCGCAAATCCGACGATATCACTGGTAACACCACCGCCACAAGCGACAATGAGATCGTCGCGAGAAATCTGATTGGCAATCAGATGAGCATGGAGAGCAGTAACAGATTTGATTGTCTTGTGTCGTTCGCCGCTTGGAAGAACAACTGAGATAACTGGTCGACCAGTTTGTTGCAGAGAACGATTGAGCGCCTTCCCATGAAGTGCATAGAACGTGGCGTCGAAGAATACGAATAGCCGGTTGGGTTTTAGCGATACAATAACTTGTTTGTAGATTGCGGAAGGAATTCCATTGTCTATTACTACTGAATACTGATGATCGCCGGCACAAACCGGTATAATCAGATGTTTATGAGATTGCTTCACAGATTTGTTTCGCCGCTTGCTGAGGGTTCAGATTTGTTACTGATAGCATAATATCGCATTGCTCATACTGCTGTCGACGAGATTTGAATAGTTGGTTGATGATCTGCCTTGAAGCGGTTTTCGATTTGGCGCTTGATTTGAGTAGCGGCCTTGGTGTAGAGGACGTGAGCCTGCGGAACAGTTCTTTTTGACTGCAACGGAGATACACACTCGTGCCGTGTCGACTAATCAGCGCGCGGTTTGTTTTATTCAGCAAGGCGCCTCCTCCCAATGAAACAACCAACGGTTTGGAGCATGCTTTGGTTACACGTAGGAGTTCGCGTGTTTCCATTCGTCGGAAATAAGATTCACCTTTCTCGCTAAATAGTACTGCCACTGATTCTCCGCACGATTTTTCTATCTGTCTATCTAAGTCAAGAAATCCCCAACCAAGCCGTCGGGCGACAATTTCACCTACCGTAGACTTGCCCGATCCCGAAAATCCTGCTATAAACAAGTGTGAAGGCACTTCCCTGTTTCCTATCAAGCGGAGACATGACCATTTCGATCACCAAACACCGGACGAAATATGTCGTCGTATTTCACTTGAATATCAGTCCAAATCTCAAACGCACGGACCGCCTGCGCGACCAGCATGGGTGCGCCACTCAGCGCGATCATACCTCGTTCTTTCGCCATAACTACCAGACGGTTATTATCATTATAGTTCAGATCGTAATAGATACCACCGGAACGCAAAACAGAATTGTCTCCAAAAGGCGATTCATCGGGTAGGCGCCATCCTCCGGCCGGGGTGCAATTGACAATCATGTCGTATGGCCGTGAATTCACTTCGGATAACGTAATAACTTCAATGGCTACTCGACTTAGGCACCCCTCAAGTTGGCGCTTGCATTCCTCCGCACGCGCGGAATCTCTTCCAATGAAAGTTAGACGACGAACGCCGAAATCGTTGCCGAGACTGTATGCCACCGCACGAGCCGAGCCACCACACCCGGCAATCAACGCTGATTCTCCAATGGATTTCTTCCCGCATGAGAGAAGTGGGTAAGCAAAGCCATAGCAATCGGTGTTGTATCCAAAAAGACCATTCACGGTCACCGCAATACAATTCACTGCTCCAACATTTTGAGCTATCTGATCTATGTCGTCGAGGCAGTCCAGAACCTTTTGCTTAAACGGAATGGTAACTGAAAATCCCCGGATCCCTCCCAATACTAGTTGATTCAAAGATGCGCGCAGGTTGTTTGGTGTGACAGTGAGCAGATCAAACCGCCCCTCGCGTCCAAGAGATTTGAAAATGGTTTCAAATACCACTGGAGATTTGGAGTATCCAATCTGTTCGCCGATCAATCCAAAACTCAGCACAGTTCTCAACGTGTAATCTCCCCAATCAGTTCATAAAACGTCGGGCAGGAGATAGAAACTATATCGGTATCATCTATTGTCGATGGTCCCGAAGCCGCCAGCGCCGCGACTGTCATTGCCATGGCTATTCGGTGATCGCCAAATGACGAAAAATCACCACACAGAGGTTCCTTGTGTCCTTCAATCGCTATACCATCTTCAAGCAACCCGCACTTGACTCCCATTCGGCCAAGATTTTCAGCGATTGCGGCGAGCCGATCTGATTCTTTGAATCGCAGTTCGGCGGCATCCCGAATGACCGTTGTGCCCTCAGCAAATGCGGCCATTACCGCCACAATCGGAATTTCATCTATCAGTTCGACCGTGCGCTCGTTTCCGATTTTACGCGCTTTTAGCGGCCCACCTTCCACGGTTACTCTCCCCCGCAGTTCGCCGGATACCAACTGACGGTTCTCGATGATAACTTTACACCCTATCGCTTTCAGGTGATCAAGTATCGCGGTTCTCGTTGGATTAAGACCGCAGTTAGTCACTGTGACCGACCCCTTGCAAATTGCCGCCGCGGCAAACAAAAATGCCGCAGTTGAAATATCTCCGGGAATATCAACCTCGCCGCCATGAATTGATGCCCTTGACGCAAGGACTGTCTCTCGTTTGAAATTCTCCGGCATAATCATTTTGGTACGTCGCGGGTCATTCGGGTCGGGAGTTGGCACCGGCTTTATATCACGCACGGTTAAACCTGAACCGACCGCCGAAATCATCAACTCAGTATGATCACGCGTTATAATATCTTCGAGTATTCGCACCGAACAACCTGATGCAAGTCCGGCCAACAAGAGCGACGACTTTACCTGCGCCGATGGAATCGGCAAACGATACTCAAACGGCAACAGCGAATGCCCTCTAATAGATAGAGGCAAGCCACCATTATGTGACGTCACTTCAGCGCCCATTCTAGTAAGCGGATCGACAATTCGTTTCATCGGACGCTTTGAAAGTGAATCATCACCGACAAGCATCGCCGATAGGTTGCTACCGGCAATAATACCGGAGATAAGACGGGCCGTGGTTCCGGAGTTTCCGCAATCGATGGATGCGTTCTCGCCCAGAGTAATTGCAGTCGGAGGAGTCAATTCTAGTGCGTCATCTTGTTTCGTAACTGTTACGCCACACTGCTCGGCGGCATTGAGTGAATTCCCGCAATCCTTACCATCGGGGAAATGACGTACAATCAACGGCCCTTTGGACAATATCGACAAAAGCGCCGCTCGGTGCCCAATTGACTTGTCACCTGGGACAGAAACTGTACCGCCGACTTTACGGGTTGGTTTTATTTCACGTTTCATCCAATAGTCCTATCGAGCGCCAATGCAAGTTTGCGAAGTTGGTTCACCAGCAATTCAAACTCCTCGGGAGTAATCGCCTGTTGGCCGTCAGATAACGCAGTTTCAGGGTCTTGATGAACTTCGATCATAAGTCCATCAGCTCCAGCGGCAAGTGCCGCTTTCGCCATAGCCGCGACTTTATCGCGCCGTCCGGTGCCGTGACTTGGATCGGCGATAATCGGAAGGTGACTCATACGTTTTACTGACGGAATTGCGGCAAGATCAAGAGTATTATGTGAATGATCTGCCAGCGTGCGTATACCTCGCTCGCAGAGCACCACCTGATTATTTCCCTCTGCCATGACATATTCAGCGGCCATCAGCAACTCTTCGAGAGTCGCCGACATCCCGCGTTTCAGCAAGACCGGCTTCTTAATCCGCCCAACACGCCTAAGTAGAGAATAATTCTGCATACTGCGCGCGCCGATCTGAATCATGTCAGCATATTCGGCAACCAGATCAACTGTTTCAGTGTCGATTGCTTCGGTTACAATCCTAAGGCCAAATCGTGAACGCACTTCAGCCAGTATCTCAAGACCAGATTTGCCGAGACCTTGAAAACTGTACGGTGAGGTTCTTGGTTTGAATGCGCCACCACGAAATATACGCACACCGGAATCGGCCATCTGCGCGGCTATTTCCATCGTCTGTTCACGGGTTTCGACTGCGCAAGGCCCGCCAATCATCACACACTCGTCGCCGCCGATCTTCACGCCTCCGATATCAACAATAGTATTTTCAGGATGAAATTCACGGCTTGCCAATCGATACGGCTGAGTAATCTGTATAATATCCCGAACTCCGGAAAGCGACAAGAGATGATCTGTATTGACCAACGCTTTCCTTCCATTTATCCCGATAGCTGTTTGGTGAGAACCGGGTATCGGATGAGGAGACAATCCCATCTGTCGAATATCCACACAAACGCGATCTACCATAGCATCAGTGGCAGTTGATTCCATCACTACCAATAGTTGAGTTTCCTGATCATCGGAATGATTCAATGAAGTTTCCTTGCCTGTATTTCGACTCATCAATTCCTATTACATTTCGCTGGGCGACTTTAACCCAAGCAGATGCAACCCCTCACCGATAACCGTCTGAACACACTTCACGAATGCCATTCGGGCGGCTGAAAGTTCCGTGTTATCGGAAATAATTTTATCACTTCGGCCATTCTCATCTTTGCGCTGATACACTTTATTAAACGCTCCAGCCAAACCGAGAAGATACGACGTCAGATAATATGGTTCACACTGGATCGCGGCGTCTTCAAGAACTCGCGGAAAATGGGCCAGAATTTCAGCAACCCGCCGTTCTTCTTCCCTATCCAACAATTTCGCGTCAAAGGATGTACCGACTTCCCGTCCGTACAACCGAACCAGCGAACACAACCTCGCGTGGGTGTATTGAAGATAAGGACCGGTTTCTCCCTCGAAATTGAGCACATCGTCCCACACAAAATTGACATCCCGCTGTCGCCTGACAGCCAGTTGCGAAAAAATCACCGCCCCAACGCCTATCATTCTTGCCGTAGCGTCAAGGTTTGCCAAATCAGGATTTTTATCGCGGATTCGCTCGCCTGCCAGCGCTATCGCCTGATCAAGAACATCTTCAAGCAAAATGATATTTCCACGACGTGTCGACATCGTCTTATCGCCAAATTTTACCCAGCCAAATTCAACATGCTTGATTCGCGAAGATGCTCTTTCGGACTCAGGTGCTTGCTCGCCTATTTCAACCAACTGCATCACTTTGAGCATCTGCCGGAAATGATCCGCTTGAGCCGAACCGACAACATAGAGCGATTCATCAAAGCGAAATTTCTCCCATCGATAGTATGCTCCCGCCAAATCACGAGTTAAATACAGAGTCGCGCCATCCTGTTTTTTCAACAAGGCCGGCGGAAGATTTGGCTCGTTCAGCTCAACAACCAGTGCCCCCCTCGAAATGCTCGTCAGCCCGTTTTTTTCAATCCGCGCGATGACAGCATCCATCTTGTCGTTAAGAAACGACTCACCGTAAACTAAATCGAATTCAACGCCAAGTATCGCGTAAATCCGGTCGAATTCCGCATGAGATATTGTCTTGAATTGCTCCCACAACTTGACCGCATCCAGATCGCCGCTCTCAAGACTTTTGAAAGCCGCCCTCGCCTGAATTTCAAGTTCAAGATTATTCTCCGCCTCGGCGTGGAACTTCACATATAGATCAAGAAGATTACCCACGACATTCCCTGTCAGAGTATCCGGTCCGCCCCAAAGCCGGTAGGCAACGATCATTTTGCCGAACTGCGTTCCCCAATCGCCGGGATAATTGATACCGACGACGTTATAGCCAAGTTTCTTATAGATTCTGCGAAGTGAATTTCCAATGACAGTTGACCGAAGGTGCCCCACTCCAAACGGCTTCGCAATATTAGGCGAGGAATACTCTACCAGAATAGTTTTGCCATTGCCTAAGGACGACTCGCCGTAAGCCGTACCAGCCGAAAGAATCGGCGACAATACTCCCGAAATCAGGGTTGATCCCTCAATTGAAGCATTCAGGAATGCGCCAACTCCAGCGCAACGGATTGCGGATGGCGGGTTTGTTGTCTGCAATCTGCGATTGATAACCGGTGCGATTCTTGCCACAATCGACGGTGGCGTGTCACTCAACAGTCTTCCGAACTTGAAAACAGGTAATGCGAATACTCCCATTTTTGGATCCTTGGGGGTCTCCACCGCTGATAAAACATAGGCCGGATCAAATACTTCGCGTTCGCCAGTGGCCTTGAATTGGTCCTTATAGACCTCGCGGAATGCCGCCGCCGCAGTTTCCGCAAACAATTCTTTATACGTGTCAAGTGTCATAAATCATTCCAAATGGTTTTATAACTCCTAATATCAACAGCTTCAGTCTTTGAAGCAAACCCATTCTCTATGGTAAATGATAGTGGTCAACAGGTAGTCACGTCACGTTGTCCGGAAGGCACCAGCCGGAATCACCTTCGCGACGCTGTTCAATATGCCGAAAGAATCGAAAATACATGAGAGAAGCCACAACATACAAGCCACTGGAAATATTCAACACGATAGTAAAGCCATATCTTTCCACTAATTGCCCGCCGATTGCCACTGCGATCATCCACGACGCGGTCCACGAGATCATGAGCAAGGCGTTGACCAGCGGGCGTTCATCTTCATCAGATAGCTCCATCGCCAGATGGCTTGTCAACGGCGCGTTCAAATTCATCAGTCCACCTCTGATTACAAAAGCTACAAAAGCCAGCGGAAGTAGATAGGTGTAGGCCAGCATGAGCATAAATGGTATCGAGGCCAATTGGGTAAATACCACGGCTCGTACCAAACCAAACCGTCGGCTGAGAATCGGGCCAGTGAGAGTCCCAAAAAACATTGCCGCCGACACAGCCAGATAGAACAGTCCGATCATATCAGGCGCCAGATGGAATCGATCTTTGAAATACAAATTGAGGAAGGGAATAATCAGCCCCGCCCCGATGCCGATCAGGAAATTGACAAGTATCAGTTTGCTGTAAAAGCCGCCCCGTGTTCTCAGTTGCCGCAGATTAAGAGAAATTCGCGTGCTCTGAGAATTCGGCGTCTGTGATGTTACCATCGCGAATGGGAACATGGCGAGCGTACCTATCAACACTCCTATGACGAGCGTAAGTTTGTAACCGATCACTATATCACCAGCCATCCCGCCAATGACTGTCACCAACTTTCCGGCCCCTGCCGAACCGACCATCCCCGCCAGAAGTAGAACCGCAAAAGAACAAGAAAACAAGTGCGTGCGTTCAATCGGTGTAGAATTACTCATATAAAACGGCCCGCCAAACACTCTGAATAGTGACCAGCTAATACCTGTCATCAAAGACAATCCCATGAGAAGCCAAAGTTGCTGGGTAGCGATAAGTAGTACGCTGAACAATGCGAATGCGACCACACCACTTAAAAGCAGAGGACGGATGTGAAAGCGTGAAAACAAGATAGACGCCGGTATCGCCATGAGGGCCATCCCCATCGCCCGGAAGGCGTTTATCAACCCAATATCCCCTTCGCGAAAATTGAGTTCCTTGAGATAAAGATTCAGTAACAGTTGAAATATCTCAAAGTTCATTCCCATCAGAAACGAACCAAGCAGATACCACCGGGCATTTCGACTGAACATCCGTACGTGCGACATATAGTCACCGAAACCGGAACGCCAACTGCTACTTGTTTCGGATTCTGATGATGGTGTGAGAATTTCCTGGGTCATATAAGTTAATCATCTAAGACAACGCTCGGCGATACACAGCTACCGCGCGCGATATATCCCTTTCATAACATAGGAGACAGGGCCAGAAAGTACTAAAATATTGTCTTCACTTCGCCACTCAACTTGCAAATCCCCCGCCGGAAAATGCACCGCGCAGATTCGTCCCACCCTTCCCAGTACCGCCATCGCCGCTACTGCCGCGGCCGCGCCGGTCCCGCTTGAGCCGGTCTCACCCACTCCCCGTTCCCATTCCATTACTTCGAGCCGCTTGCGATTATTCACTCTGACAAACTCCACATTTACGCCACGAGGGAAAATAGGCGCGTTCTCGATCTCTGCGCCAAGCACCCTCCAGTCGAAGTCAAACTGATCAACCGGAACAACCACGTGAGGATTTCCAACTGAAAGACAGATGGCATGAACTGATGTCCGGCCCACTTTGAACGAGCCATTTATACAACGACTCCGCGGATATTTCATCGGCAGACTGCAAACTCGAAAGTCCGGCTCCCCAATTTCTGACGAAACCTTTGTTTGGTCAGCCGAAGGAGTCATTAACTGTACCTTGGCAACTCCATTTGGTATCTCAAACGTCAGAACTTTGCGTCGCTTATTCTTTAGTGGCGACCATACTCCTGCAATCCGCAATCCATTTCCAGATTTCTCTGCCCAACCACCGTCGGCATTGTAAATGTCAATGCGATAATCAGCTACTCGACTTGGTGACAAGCAGACAATCCCATCCGCGCCGACACCCGTATGTCGCTGACACATGATCTGCGCGGTCTTCCAATGTTTTCGACCGGGGCTTTTGCTTCTCTGAATTACGAGAAAATCGTTGCCAAGAGCATGATACTTTGAAAAAGGAATATCCATACTGGAAAACGCGTCCGTTAGATATTGTCCTTGAATAGTCGTGCCAGACGGCCAATGCCTTCGACAATCATATCCGGGCTGGCATTTGAAAAATTCAACCTAAGCGTGTTCTCCCCGCCGCCGTTGGGGAAAAACGTACCGCCGGGAACATACGCCACATTGAGATCAAGCGCCTTCTGAAAAAGACTCTGCGCTGAAACATACTTTGGAAGTTGGAGCCAGATAAATAGCCCTCCTTCCGGATGTGTCCAAGAGATTTCCCTTGGAAATGTCGCCTCAAGCGTTTTGATCATCACGTTGCGTTTGTTCAAATAATCAGCTTTGATCTGTTCAATATGCGGTTCAAGCAGTCCCTGCCGGATATATTCGTACACCAAAAACTGCGTAAAAGAACTCGAGTGCAGATCGGCAAATTGCTTAACCCTTTCCAGCATGACAATAAATGGTCGGGGGGCGTTTATCCATCCGATCCGCAATCCCGGTGTCATTGTCTTGGAAAAAGTCCGCAAGGCAATGACCGTATCGCCACCGCAGGATTTGAGACTGGAAACTGGTGTTCCCGCAAAACGAATATCGCCATATGGAGAATCGTCGACCAATGGAATACCGTGTACGGTAGCCACTCTACATAGGGCTTCTCTCCGCTCCATCGACATTGTAATGCCGGTAGGATTCTGAAATGTCGGCACTACATAGATGAACTTAGGGCGTCGCTCTTTAATACAGCGCTCAACCTGATCGACCAGCATGCCATTTTCATCCATATCGACAGTGGCATATTTTGCTCCGTATGAATTGAACGCCTGCAACGCCCCTATATACGTAGGATTCTCTGTAAGAATGCAATCACCGGGTTTGAGAAACGCACGCGCGACAAGCTCGATCCCTTGCTGTGCCCCAGTGGTAATTAAGATATTCGACGCGGAAGTTTTTGTCCCCCGCGCTGTCGCCCGTTCGGCCAGCATCGTGCGAAGTGGTAGCACCCCCTGCGAAAGAGTATACTGTAGACAATCGGGCGAATACTTTTCAATCACTTCCGTCGCGATTCGCTTCAGATTTTCCCGTGGAAACAACTCCGGAGCCGGAAGTCCCCCTGCAAATGAAATGACACCCGGCTTGGACGCGAATTTGAGAATCTCGCGGATAACCGACGGTTGAAGTGCAACAATATCGGGATTGATCTGCCAGCCAGCAGGAAGTTGATCTTCGGTATGTGAATCGCTCAAGTACATCCTTTCGTTTTGGTCGGGACCGGCGGTTATGTCCCCTCAAAGTCTTGTAATATATCGCAGTCGCGCGAGGGCGCAACGTTTTTGACATCTTATCTGTTCTTGACTTCCCTCGCCTGTTGTTACATTCTTCACTTATGCCATGTTCAGATGTCACGGAGATTCTTCGGCTGGAGCTTGACCCTCAAGACCGGCTGAATAGCTATTCCCTTACCAAGTTGACTTGCGGCGGTGTGATGGGCAAAGAATCGCTCCTGCTAAAATGGTGTGGCGGGTTGACGGTTCAGGAGGTCCTATCCACGTCAGTAGACGACTTTTGCGACGCCTACCCCACCGATGATGATCTGGTTGAGTTCGTCCGGCTTAAACACTTGCTGGCATTGCAGAAAGGTCTTGGCGCTCTCATGGGCCTACACTCAGCGCGACCTGATGATGCCATATCTCTGGAGTCTGTCGTTTATGGTCCACTAGGAACCGAAATGATCGCTACAATCAAAGTTGACACGGTCACCGAGGAGATTCGCGCCTGTGGGCGTTGCGTCGGGTGTGGCACCAGTGAATCTGCACCCTCTTCTCACGTCCCCGAATAATCATCGGCTACTAACTTTTAGCCTGTAAAAGAATCCCCCAATCTGACATTGCGCATGTTACTCCCGCCTTGGCGGGGTATCCGAAGCAATCTCACCATCTTGCCTCGTTTACTACTTGGCCAATTCACCGGAACATTTGTCCAATTTCGACGTTTATCTGCTACCGAGTTGAAAGGACAAAACCAAGAATGAAAATCACCCTTATTTTCGCCTCGTTCATTCTCGCCATCGGCATTATCTACAAATCAGTTGCCGAAACAAAGAAAACTCCTGCACTTCCACCAACCACTATCGTTGATAAGAGCAATTTCGAAAATAAAGAAAACCAAGTCATGAAAAAGACTATCGAAGAATGGAAAGAGCTACTCACTCCCGAGCAGTTCTACGTAACCCGTCAAAAAGGCACAGAGAGGGCCTTTGCCGGCCTGTATTGGAATAACCACGACAACGGCACATATTCTTGCGTTTGCTGTGGCGAGCCGCTTTTCAGTTCAGACGCAAAATTCGAATCCGGGTGTGGATGGCCAAGCTTTTCCCAAACAGCAGAATCTGCCCAAGTTGCCGAGCACGCTGATTCCTCTCATGGTATGCAACGCACCGAGGTTACTTGCGCCAAATGCGGAGCGCATCTGGGTCATCTTTTTGACGACGGCCCCCAACCGACCGGACTGCGTTATTGCATAAACTCGGCCTCACTTAATTTTCAGAATAGAGATACGACTCAAGACGACTGACAAGATTGAGTGGTGGGTGTCCTCACCTACCACGTTTTCATCGACAATATGATCCCACCGCCCAACAATGGGTTTGTTTCACAGCGGTTTTTCATTTTGGCATCGGTTCCTATAAGTTGTTGGGGTATAGCAGGTGTTTGGCTTTGTTTCACACCGCATTGTTATTTCACGCATTGATTGAGGGATCGTACATGGGTTCGCTCTGTAATATCTTATATTTTTGCGACATTCTGATCTCCTGTCATATCAATTCGGCTCTACATACATGGGGCAGAGCAAGAAGAAACCTCAGGTTTTGTAGTGAAATTGTCTTGCTAAAGATCGTGTTGAGATAAGAATAGCAGACGAAGGCGTCTGCCTTGCACTAAACGGAAAGCTGGATGCCCGCTCTTCGGCGGGCATGACATACTGCGGATTTCGTGCGCGGCACATATCCTATATGCCCTCCAAATATGGGGAAGACCAGCAGTTGTTGGGACGCCCACTAACGTGCTCAAGGGCTTGCTGAAAAAGCCTAAATACTGTCATTGTGAGCTCAGCGAAGCAATCTCAACTCCTTCTTAATCAATATCAGAAGGAGAGATTGCTTCGGTCCCGCGACCCTTCGACAAGCTCAGGGTGACGTAACACTCGCAATCACACGCGGGTTGGCTTTTTCAACAAGTGCTCAAGCGCGGGGTTCATTACTGGTCGGCTTGCTTGCAGAATTATCTTGTTTCAATACATCTGAATTTGCTTTCTCTTTCATCATCCGTTCGTACCACTGCGGATGATGATGCTTGCAGGATTCGACGGCCATTCTTCCAGTTATCCAGGTCAATGACATCGGATATTGCTCGGGATGGAACATCACAAAGAAGAAGTGGAACACGGCAATCGCAAGTGTGGCCAGCCAGGCCTCGTACAGGTGAACCGTTTCGGCAATCTTGACCGTCCAGGCTGGAAGTAAATTGGTAACATATGTCGGAAACCAGAGAATCGCTCCGGTAAGAGCCATCACAAATGTTCCCCACACCAGCGCCCAATACTCGGCTTTCTCGGTGTAATCATATTGATCAAAATGAGGACGCTGATTACTCTTTCCCAGATAGAATTTCATGTTGACACTGACATCTTTAAGGTCCTGTATGTTGGGCATCATAGCCCGAAGTTCGAGTTTTCCTCGCTTTGTGAAAAGGAGGAAAATCGCGTGATGCACTGATATGTAGACTAATAAGACTGCGGCAATGCGGTGAATCACGCTTCGTGCGCCTTCGTAAATTCCGAGGGAGTTCATGATTTTCACCCACCATTGATCAGAGTACTTAAGAGCAAATCCAGTGATGACCAACAAAATGAAGGCAATTGTTACGATTAAATGCTGGAAGACCATTCCGCCGGAAAAGCGTTCGACGGTAAGTTCGGCCTTGTTCTGTCTGTGTTTTTCTAAGATGAAGCGGAAAACGATTATAAAATTGTGAACCAACATCGAACCAATGATAAGAATGATCAGGATGATATAGATGTTGCGCACCCAACTGTCGAGTGTGGTAAATTCCGCGACAACTGCGTTGTGAGAATAAGAAGCCGCAAACTGCGCGTTTGCCTTTGGATGGCACTTCATACAGGTAGCGGTCAAGTTATCAGGATGAATCGATGAAGCGGTGTTGGCTTTAGGCAATATATCGTGCGCTTTGTGACACGACGCGCATGTGGCCGCTTTGATTGAGCCCCCCTTCACCGCCAAGCCGTGATAGGAATCCTGATACGATGTAAATCTTCCTTTAACGAGTCCAAACTTTTCATTTATTCGCGGGTCGTTGTGGCATTTGGCGCAAACATAATCGGACAGGTTGGCTGAGTTTACCGGTGAACTGGGGTCATTTATCTCGAGGATCTCATGTTCGCCGTGACAGTCTGTGCAATTCGGGCTGTCCAGAATTCCTGCCGCCAGCGCCTTGCCGTGGACACCGCGACTATATTGTATGTAGATATCGTTATGGCATTTCGCGCAGGTTTTTGGGATGTTCATCTTGTTGACGGTCGAGGTCGCATCCGAGGCCTTTTTTAGGTCGTGCATTCCGTGACAATCATTGCACGAAGCCGCTGATCCTATTCCTTTTCGCACCCCTTCCGCGTGAATGCCACGCATATACCGGTCAAAGGAGTCAGCGATGCGAACATCAGGGTCGCTCTTCAGGACTACGGCATGATGACAGGATGAGCAAGTGTATGGGAGCTTGTTGGCCGAGGTAGTCGCTTCTGGGTTATTATGTGAGAGGATTTTATGCGTATCGTGGCATGACGCACAGGTCGGAGCTTTCGGATTGTTGGCGATTGCCGTACCGTGGGCAGACGATAGATATATTTTGTCGACATCATCGTGGCAAGTCGCGCAATTAACGGGTTTGAGTGTTTCGGCATGAGGATAATCTTTGATATCAACCAGATCTGCGTGGCAGTCGACGCAGGTCATACCGGCGTGTACTGACGAATCAAGCACACCCGGCGAAACGAACATTGAAATCTCTTTGCGATCATGCCCGACACCGACTAGCGCGCTATCGTTGTGACAGCCAAGACATGATTCATTATCGCTTTGCGCGGAGGCAACCGAAAAGCCGGCACAAATCATGAGGATAGAGATCGCGTAGATCCCTTTCATATTTAGCTTCATCATTGAAATTCCAATCCCACCTATTTCATCTGCTTTGTGCCACATACTATTGCATACTTATAATATACCAACATATCGACACCTTGTGAAATAAATAACAATACTGAAAGCATGTCAATACCTCTCATTGCCTTGTTTTGTTAACCTATTACAGGAATAGTAGTTACCGTGGTATCAACCGGCAGATCAGTCTCTGATAAGCGACTTTCTATGCACCGCCGCCAAAAGCTTAGAGCCGTACCCAACAAGACAAGGATCGATCCAGCCCAAACCAGATTTATTAGTGGCTTGGTGGAAACATCTAGGATAAGTCGCTCAGGTGAATCAGAGTCGGTGAATCCTGGAATATTGATCGACACTGCGCCTTGATCTGCGATAATAGCCGCAATCGAAACCTGATACGCTTTACCATCTATGGTAATTTCCGCCCGTTGATCGTCGGAAACAGGTTTACCATCGGGACCCGTCTTGTGTGCACGGGCGGGTGTTATTAATTTCGAACTGCCGTTACTGATGACCTCTATATTGGCAATTACTTTCATAATATTGTCAGTCCCTGTGTGTTGCCCCATATCGAATCCGGTGAAAGTAAACTGCGCACTCCCTATCGTCATCATCTCTCCCCTATCAAGCACAATAGGATCGCTTGTTGGCGGCTTGATATCTTCCGGTGAGAAATAGACATCGTACAGAATACTTCGACTGATGAACGGTTTCTTCATGTATCCGCCCATCCGCTCTGAATAATATAGCTGGGGTCTCCCCTGAATTGTATCACTGTCATGAACGATGGATAGGAGAACTTCGTTGTTGGCTTGATCGATTTTTCCAGCGAGCCCCTCATAGCCGACAGAAAATCCTGCGGCGGGTTTTGTCTGACCCTTTGGCAAGACGATTTTTTCGCTCGTTGAGAATCCCGACGATGCCAGTATGCCAATAATCATGAACGCAAATCCAAGATGAGTAAGATGCCCCCCGGCGATTCGCCAACGTGCTGGGAGATAACCAATCATGACCTGAGCATTGACTGCCAAAGCTACTGTTGCAAATGAAAAGAACATCATGTGTAGGGGTTGGCTCACTCCGGCCATGATAGTAATGCCAAGCGTTACTCCACCACAGATTAATCCCGGGATCAGTGCGCGGATCCAGTCGCCTCGAAGTAGAGCCACACCAAAAGCCAGAACCGCGATACCGGCGGTAATGCCAGTAACTTCGGCCTCGGTTTCTACGAACAGTGCCAGCACAATCGCCGTCATAATCGCGATTCCAACGAGTACTGAAACTTTTTGCTTCCACCGTGCTATATCAGCTCCGACAAAGTTCGAAAAGGGGGAAATCGCTAATAGTATGGCGATAAGTACCGCCAATGGTTGGGCGAAGGAATTGTAGGTGGATATATCGGCGGCACGGGGAGTATCAGAAAACGCTGAGGATAGGATGGGGAGAGACATCCAAAAGAGCACCACCAAACCAAATATCAGCAATGTTACAAGTCCGATAAAAAGAAGAAATTCTCGGCTATAGAAATTGTAGTTAATTGGTGACGATGAGATTTGTTTAAATCGCGCGCCAAAAATGATGGCAGTTGCCGCGATAAAGAATAGAAGGAAACCTACAAGCAGGCCGTTGATGCCAAGATCGGCAAAGCTGTGGACGCTGAAATCGGAGAGTACCCCGCTTCGGGTCAGAAAAGTTCCATAGATGACTAAGAGAAAGAGAAATGAAGCTAGTAGCAGATTAGATTTTCGCAATGCTGAACTTCGTCTTTCTATAATCATACCATGAAGAAGGGCTAGGGATATAATCCACGGGACCAAGGATGAATTCTCTACCGGGTCCCAACCCCAGTATCCTCCCCATCCAAGCGTTTTGTACGCCCAGAATCCGCCGAGGATATTACCAGCTCCAAGCGCGAGCGCTGTCACCGCTACCCAAGGGAACGCAATTTTAACCCAGTGTGCGAAATCGTTCTTGATGAGGGCGGCAATTGCAATTACAAACGGCAAAGCGGCCATCGAGTAGCCAACAAACATCACCGGCGGGTGGATCACCATCCAAGGGTCGCGCAAAAGAGGATTTAATCCGATACCGTCTACGGCTGGTTGGGGTAAATAGGCAAATGGCGATAAACGCACGAGTAGGAATAGAAAGAACAAATTGACTACCGCAAATGCGGCCATTCCCCAGTTTCGATATTGGGCGGCGAATTTGAGAATCAAATACCCGAATAGTGCGTTGAAGAATAGCCAGAGAAGGTATGTACCTTCTTGCCCCCCCCAAAAGGCGGAGACAATATAGAAAAAAGGCTGACCTTTCTGCGAGTATTCGTAGATATATTTGAACGCGTAGTTGTGGGTGAAAAACAAAACATAAAGCCACACAACCGCAAGCGTGGTCGACGCAACGAACAGATGATATGATCGTCGGGCGAGCGGCTCAAACGAGTAATTGCCGCGCGCTACAAAAGAAAATGCAATCCCTGCGACCAGATTTGCCGTAAAGGCAAATAAGATCAGTAACTCGCCCGGTGCCTGCCAATCCATACTCAAACCCCGGCGTCAGCATCGGCTTTATCGTTCTTGATATCTTGGTACTCGCCGCCTTCTCCCTGATATTTCGACGGGCACTTGACCAGCATTTGATCCGCCACAAAGACGCCATCGTCGCCCGGTTTACCCTTCAGAACTACTGACTTGGCTTGATCGAAATTTCCAGGAACGACGCCGTAGTAGACTACCGGAAATCGTTTTGCATTGATCGTGTCTTTTGTGTCGGCATCAAATACCGCGAACTCCAAACGGGTATCGACATCGTTATAATTAACTTTTGCGAAGTCGATCTTCCCCATTACCTGCACAGTTCGATTGCCTGCAAAGGCCTCATTAAGTGACACATATTGAATGGTCGTCTTGAGAAACGCAGAAGTCCCCCATATGAGGAACACAACAATGATAATTCCGCCGATTATATATTTTGCCTTCATCGAGACTTTCCTTCCAGTTTTTTCACCCGACTATCTAGCCGATACAAGAATACAAACAGCCCGACCCAAACCATAAGGGTTACGGTCAAGGCAATGTAATTGCCATCCATCAGTTAATCCCTTTCCATCTCCTGTCGAACCAATCGTTGCACACGTAGTCCGAGTTTGAACATCCAAAAGAATAATATTGTAAACAGGGCCAAAGACGAGAAGAATATTGTCCGCACCTCTGCGCCCATAGTGAATTTCATATTCTTATCAACTACCGAATCTGCCGGATGCAACGACGGCACCATTCGCGGCACCACGAAGATCAAAAACGGAACCGTCACAAAAGCGAAAATCGAGTACACAGCCGATAAGGTTGCCCGACGTTCTTCCGATTCGATCGCTCCTCTCAGAGCGAAATAGGCGCCATATATTAACAGCAGGATAAAGATCGAAGTTTCCCTCGGGTCCCAGTTCCAGAAAGAGCCCCAGGTTACTTTGGCAAATATCGAGCCCGTCACTGTAGCTAGAATGCAGAATACCAAACCAAGCCCGGCGGCATTGGACGCCCGGTCATCTTCAACCAATTTGCGATTCTTAAGAAAGCGAATGGAGAAAACCATCGAGAGGGCAAAAGCAATCACACATATCCACGCCTGAGGAATATGGTAATAGAATATACGACTGGCCTCACCAATAACGGCCTGCGGCGCAGGGGTACTGAAACTGAAAACAATCATTACCGCCATCCCAAGGAATAACAGCCATTTCCACCAATTTCGCATCATCACCGGTTCTCCATTTGCTTAAACAATTATACTAGTTTAAAGACCCAAAAGGGCAACATAATTCCCTCCCTATGCTATTTATTTCACAATCTTCTGCCATAAATCAGGGCCGAACAGAGGTGTTTCCACACGAAGTTTATCTTATAAGTATATATCATACATTATGATAGGCAATGCGCAAGTCCTCTACGCGACTCACCTTCACACGTCCACCAACTCAGACCATTGTATATCTTAAACAATCAAAATTATATAAATGCCACTTGACCTCTTTGCAGAACCTGTATATAGTTTGAATAGCACACCAAATGTAAGTCATCAGAAGCACGACTCTCGTTTCATTTACGCTCTTTCGAATGTGGAGAAGTTAGTGTCGCTATTATGCGCCGAGGAGTTACAGATGTATGCCACTGTCATTGATTTGAAGGATGATGAAGTTTATCTGCAGGTAGGGAATGAGTTGCGGTTCAAAGCTCGCTTTGTTTCCCGCTTTTCGCCGGCTACAATTTGTCCTTCTGCCTTGATTGATTTCGACTTTGACCCCAAGTCGAATTCTGCAGTTATAATTCGCAAGGTTGAGCGCCAGATGCTCAAAAGCTTTCAGTCTCGTTGATTCGAACCGCCCTCAACGCATGTGGAGAGCGCGATTTAGTTGACGTTGCGCGCGCCCATGCCTATACTTGTCTTCATATAAACATTTCAGTGTATCACCGAGACGCAAGTCGAATGGTCGTTGCAACTGTAATGCAAATAATCGTCTGACGAGGGAATCGTGGAAATTAAGCGTATTGGCATAATCACAAGTGGCGGAGATTGCGGTGGACTAAACGCCGTGGTCAAAGGCGTATCGCAGATGGCCACCCGAAAGGGACTTACTGCTGTAGCAATTCCCAACGGCTATGCAGGCCTGTACAATCTGGTGAACATGCAATCGCTGGTTGAACTGACCCCCTCGCGAGTTGATACCTTCAGTATCGGTTTGGCCGGTTCGGAAGCAGGTCATTCGCGTGTAAAAATCTCGAAGATCAAAGATGAACACAAATATGAACGGATCAAACAGGGGTTATCCAAGTTTGGCATTGGTGGATTGGTTATTTCAGGAGGAGATGACACTGGATCGGTTGTGATCGATTTGTGTGAACAGGGCATTCCCTGTGTACATGTGCCAAAAACTATGGATTTAGATCTTGTTTCGTACAGCGTGGGCGGAGATTCTACTATCAATCGGATCAGTGAATTTATTAGAGACCTCAAAACCACCGGTCGCACCCACAACCGTATTATGATCATTGAGGTATTCGGCCGCTACGCAGGCCATACTGCGTTTCGAGGAGGAGTGGCTGGCGAAGCCGACGCTATTCTTATTCCTGAGCTTCCGGTGGATTTCAACGAATTATATCGCCACTGCAAGAAAGTTTATACACGACGCATTATTGAGAGCGACATCAAAGCGGGCACCTATACGATAGTAGTCGCTGAGGGACTCAAAGACGCCTCCGGCAAAGAGATGTTCGATGAGTCGGCGGGAGTCGACACCTTTGGACACAAGAAACTGGCAGGAGCCGGCAAGTATGTAGCACAAGAACTGTCGTGTATGCTCACCTCTGATCCAGAGATCAGAGAATTCATGATGGAACAGGGTATGTATGTATCGGGACTCAATATCATTCCAGAAATTCGCACAACCACACCGGGCCATCTTGTTAGATCAGGCAATACCTATGCATATGACGCAAATTTTGGGATGGAAGCCGGGGCCAGTGCAGTCTGTTTGCTGTTAAAAGGGGTTATTGGAGTAACCGTTACCGGTTATTTCGGAGGAACAATCCACTACATGAACATCAAAGAGGCGATTCAGCAACGTCATGTCGATCTTCGGGATGTACACTTATACGAACAGCTAGGATTCTGTTTTGGTCGAGTTCGTAAGGATTTTGAACCGGAACTGATCAAAACTGCGGGATTGATTCAGCGTATTTATTAGCCGGAGACTTCCCTGGGTAGTAGCCCCCTGGTCTTGCCCCTTCAAATGGACGTGCGCGGGGGACGCCCGCCCTATAAGATTCTACTGACACGACGCGGGAGGCGTGAGCGTGATATACAAATAGTCGATCAGAGCAGTCAAGTCTGATATATCAGTTCCAGTAACGCCATCCATATTGGACGAATTCGGACAGCAAAGGGGCGTATATGTTATGTACAAGTGGTCAATGAGGGCGGAAAGGTCAGAGATATCAATGCCGTTATCAAGATCGCAATCAATATTTCCGGTTCGGAGAATACAACAGCAGGCATCGCCGATGTTGTTGAGGTCGGCATCTTCCTGTCCCGGATTGGACACAGATGGGCAGTTATCACAAGGATTTCCCTTTCCATCGCTGTCTGAGTCTGCTTGTCCCACGTTTGTCAAGCCCGGGCAATTGTCGCAAGGATCTCCGGCTCCATCGGCGTCGCTGTCGGCTTGTTCAACATTCGAAGTTACGGGGCAATTGTCGCAGACATTTCCGACACCGTCGCCGTCTGTGTCCGCCTGATCGGCGTTGAATATCGACGGACAATTATCCAGTGCGCAGGTATTCTCCGGATGGCCGGGATCGCCGAAGCCATCGCCGTCACTATCGACACAAACATATCCTGAAGGCGCCACCAGTGTTTTTTTAAGAGTAGAATATGGAGAATATTGATTCTGCGCGTCCTGTCCCCTGACGCGGTAATAATATTCTCCGGTCGGGCGATTGCTAAAATTGTAGAACGTGTCAGTGATCGCGCCTGATACCAGCGTGACCGAGCCGTAGACATACACCGGTGAGATATCGTCGACGTAAAATCCTGCGTTGTTGACGGCACCGTCGGATGTGTAATTAAAGCGCACATACACATCCTGGCCGGCATACGCGCTCAAAGGAAACTTTCCCTGCACCCAGCCCGACGAAGCTCCGGTTATTCCATTACCTCTGTTCGTGCCGTTAGGATTTGTAGACGTTGTAATATTTCCGGGGATATTGGTGTAGGTCTGCCCGTCGGTTGAAATCTCAACGTACGCGTAATCCCAGTTGACTTCGATACTATACCAGGTCCAGAATCGGAGCGTGTCATTTGCGACGACCGTATAGGGGAATTTGGTGGTGATCGAACGATTAAGATTATTAGCGGAACCCGAAAAGAACGAAGTCGCCGGTGAATGAAAAGTGACGACTGAGACAGAAAAGCCGCTGTTATCCCAGTTGCCGGTGGTTGCGGCGGAATCAGTCACCATGCCGGGATTTCGGAGTTCTTCAAGCGCAAATCGCACGGCCGGATTAAGCGTGTCCTGAAGTGTCCAGTCGACCGTGTAAGTGGCCGAATCTACGGTAGGAGCAACGGTTAATACGGGCTGTGCGGGAACTCGCAAATCATACAGATGTCCAGCGGCTCTCGCCAGAAAGAGATTTCCCTGCAGATTTTCGCCTACCAATAGGGGAATACGGCTGAGTTGCGGCCAAAACCCATCGGAGCTTGAGCCGACTTCAATGACAAAAGAGAAGTTCTTGTTTTTGGTTGTCTGTTCGCCATATCCCCAGTCATCGCTGTCGCCGTTGACGAGATAGAGCGTCCACCCCGGGCCGGGAGCGTATCCGTTGTGCTGAGCAATGGAGTCACCCATCTGGCGGAAGATATCTTCATCTGGGGTATAGAGTGGAGCATATCCCCAGGGCCAAAGAACGAGGTTAGAGAACGAGTGATAGTACAGCGTGATATCAAAATTGTGAGCGGTGATAAAATCGCGCATATGCTGAGTTTCCGGCTCGGAAAAAGCTGAAGTCCCACGATATGTCTCGGCTGACGGGGATGACGAAGATCCGATATTATCATAACCCCAATGGTATCCGTAGTTGCGGTTAAGGTCGACACCGTAAATGCCACTGCCATTCGGCCGCCGGTTTTTCCGCCAAAGACCCCCGCCGTCTGGATCAGAAAGTTCGTTATAGAAATAACCGTCCGGATTCACACAGGGCACAAACCAAAGCTCGCGATTATTTATGATATTTGCCACCGCGGTATCGGTGCTATAGTTATTCACGAGGTGGTCCATGAAGTAGAATATTACCTTTGGGGTTATCACTTCGCGGGCGTGGATGGCGGCTGTGTACAAAACTTTCGGTTCATTTTCATCGACATTCGGGTTATCGGATATCTTCACCGCCCACATGGGGCGGCCCTCAAGGGTGTTTCCGAGACTTACTTTGGCGGACACAAGGGTTGGGTGGAGAGTCACAAGAGAATCGATTTTGGCATTTATCTCGGCAAGCGTGAGATACCCGCCCATATCCTGTGGCGATGCCGACTGCCCCAGTAGCCGCTGGCGATAGAATGTCGATAAGCTCTGGCGGATAATATCGACTTGATACCCCTGCGAGCGGATAGTAGAAAGATCGGTTTCGGTTACAATAGCCTCGATCCATCCCTCTCCCTCATCGATGATGTCGTAATCGGTTTGATGTAAATTTTGCCATTGGCCTTTGGTTAGGAAGTGAATACGGACTTGCATATCAGACATGGGTGCTGACACCGCTGACTGAGAGGCTATTGAGGAAAAAATGAAAGCGGCAAATAATAGGTACTTGGTCATGTGTAACTCCTGATTGGTAAGTACTCGACATTTCAACATACATCTTGAGTGGATATACTCCAAAATGTTTCTTTATAACGCAGAATTTGCGGCGCTAAGGTACTAGAACAATAAAGAGCCACAGTGCGGAATCGAACCGCAGACCTGCTGATTACGAATCAGCTGCTCTACCATCTGAGCTACTGTGGCTTACGACAGATTTGAGTGTCGAGTATACGGTATCGGCAGACGGACGTCAAGGTTCACCCGGCAGTGTAAAATCGGCAATACGAGCTATTTGAATCGTCTCAGGAGACCAACCACCCTGCCAGCAAGACGAAATTCACCGGATTTTTTTTCTACGATAATCGGCTGATATTTGTCGTTTTCCGGCTGAAGGCGGATTCGGGCTCCCTCGGGGAAATATCGCTTGACGGTAGCCTCGCCGTTGATGACCGCAACGACGATCTCTCCTTTTTGGGCGGTCGATTGTTTGGCTACAAGTATGAAGTCGCCATCAAGGATTCCGGCGTTTTCCATGGAGTCGCCTTTGACCCGCAAACTGAAGGTTTCCCCGCTTGGCAAAAACGACTTGTCAAGTGCGAACTCGCCTTCGACATTTTCAGCCGCATCGATGGGATTACCCGCTGGCACCAAACCGACAAGCGGTATGTGGCTCACAGAACCGGCCAGCTGGCGAACCAACTGTAGACCGCGATGAAATGAGCTGTGCTTCTTAAGATATCCCTTTCGAATCAATGCTTCAAGGTGAGTACGAACTCCGTTGGTAGAGGTGATGCCGAATTTGCCCCCGATTTCGCGAAGAGTCGGCGGCTGGCCATGACCGGATATTCGATCATCTATGTACTCAAGAATATTTCGCTGTCGGTCGGTCAACGGTTCGCGCATTCGTTCCTTCTTTTTGTATGTCCAAATCGACAATACTGCTCATTTGTTCACACGTCAATAATAAATTGCAATTTGTTCGGGACATGATCCCAAATGTGATTCTTCTGGCCCTGAGCGGGCCGAAGTGTCAAAGGGTCTGTTCATGTCGGTGCAATAGAGGCTTCGACGGGTTCAGCCTGAAGTCATCAGGGTAGCATCTACTTTCTGACAACGACTTCACCATGAGATTGCCTGCCCCGTGCGAAGCGCGCTGGTCGAAGGGTCTGCCCCTTCGCGTATAAGAAGAGGCTTCGACAGGCTCAGCCTGAAGTCATCGCAAGCGTTGGTCCCGAAAACAGAGTGCCGCAATGACGCACTGATGGACTTTTTCAACAGGCCATAAAAAACGGGCCGCTTCGCTTCGGCCCGTCGGAGGTGTCTATGCAAGATGTCAATCAGCTATTTCGCTTCGGCTTCTTTTTCAGCTTTGGCCTCAGCGATGATCTTCTGCGAGATTTCATGCGGAACTTCTTCATAGTGATCAAAAACCACAGAATAGATTCCCTGTCCCTGGGTCATAGAACGAAGTTGCACGGAATATTGGTAAAGCTCAGACTGCGGCACGGTGGCCTTGATTTTCTGACTTCGGCCCTCTGGTTCCATACCGGATATTTTTCCGCGTCGTGACGAGAGGTCGCCCATGACATCACCGGTGTAGTCGTCGGGGACTAAGATTTCAACGGCACAAATTGGTTCAAGGAGAATCGGTTTGCATTCCATAAAACCCTCTTTGAATGCCATAAGACCGGCGATCTTAAACGCCATATCAGAAGAATCCACGTCATGGAAAGAACCGTAGTATAAGGCAACTTTGACATCGACAACATGCGCCCCGGCCAGCCCGCCATGTTCCATGGATTCCACGACGCCTTTTTCAACCGCAGGGACATACTTGCCAGGAATCGCGCCACCGGTGATTTCATCATTAAACTCAAAACCGCCACCGCGGACATTTGGCTCAATACGCAAATAGACATCGCCATACTGTCCTCGCCCGCCGGACTGTTTCTTGTGCTTGTATTGTTTTTCAGTTTTTCCCTTGATAGTTTCGCGATATGGAATTTTTGGTTTGCTTAGTTCGATATCGACGCCGAATCGTTTACGGAGTTTCTCGCTAAGCACATCAATGTGAGTGGCTCCCTGGCCATACAGCACCTGTTGGTGAAGAGCCGAGTCCATGACCAGACGGAAAGTCGGGTCTTCTTCCTGAAGTCGGTGTAAACCTGTGGCTATTTTTTCTTCGTCCCCTTTTGTTTTTGGCTTGACTGCCACATCCATGACCGGATTGGGATATTGGATCGGCGGGACAGTTACCGCGAGGTCTTTGTCGGCCAGCGTGTTGTTGGTGTGCGCGTCTTTTAGTTTGACCAGCACACCGATATCGCCGGCGGCGATTGAGGTTACCTCGGTGCGATTTTTCCCTTGGAAGGTGAACACTTGCGCGATCTTGGTCGCGCCGTTGTTTTTTTGATTTACCAAATCTTCGCCGGGTCTTATTGTGCCATGCATTGCACGGAAAAAGGACATTTCGCCAAGATGACCCTCGGAAATAGTCTTGAAAATAAAGGCTACCGGTTTGCCAGTCGAGTCAACCGGTAGATCAATTTTGGTCTCTGTTCCTGTCTTAAATACTTTGACTGGTGGCATTTGGTTTGGCGCGGGTAAATACTCCAATACAAAATCGAGTAATACCCTCGTGCCTATATTGCGGGCCGCCGAACCAAACAGAATCGGAAATAATGTGCCCGCGGCGACACCCTTGAGCAGGCCTTGTCGAAGTTCGGCATCCGTTAAGGAACCCTCGAGAAGGAACTTTTCGAGCAACGTGTCATCTGCTTCCGCCGCGGCTTCAACTAAGTTTTCGCGGCCTTTATCAACATCGGCCTTGAGTTCGGCCGGTACTGGGATTTCGGTCGGCTTGCCGTCATTGTCAAACGTATATGCTTTCAGATGAAGCAGGTCGACAAGCCCGTTAAATGTCTCGGCCTCTCCAATCGGCAAGACAACCGCGGCGGCGTTTTTACCGAAAATGTTTCGGATAGACTCCAAGTCGTGGCGCCATTTGACATTTTCTTTTTCCATTTTGTTGACAAAGAAAAACCGGGCGAGGCCCTCAGTCGGCAATGACCGCCACTGGATCTGTGTGCCGATCTGAACGCCTGCGGTGGCGTCGATGACTATCCCCACCGCGTCGGCTACAGTCGCGGCCGCCAATATTTCACCTATAAAATCGGGGTGGCCTGGGCAATCCAGTACATTGACTTTGTAATCTTTGTAGGTAGTTGCGAGAAGCTTTATCGATAGGGTCGTACGGTGGGCAATTTCGCTCTCGTAATGATCCATGAGTGAGGAGCCGTCGTCGACTCGCCCTATTCGATTGTTGACGCCGGTTGTAAACGCCAGAGCGTCAGCCAGACTGGTTTTTCCTGAACCGCGCTGACCGGCCAGGCAAAAAGTGCGAATTTTGTCAGTCGAAAAATCTTTCACAGATAATCCTCCAGAAAGTTGTCGCCGGCATCACCCGCATGGACGCCGCCGGGTGTCATTCCTAAAAGTTACCTATTATACATATTGGGGATAATACTGTCAACACGCATTCGACACCAAAGGGAGTGTGACGCAGATTAATCAAAAGGAAAACCCGCTATTAGGCGGGTTTTAGCTAATATCGAGCTGTTTTAATTACTACTTATTTTCTGGTTTGGCGTTATTTGCCTCGATTTCAATCTCGATCTTGACATCATTGCCGACCGCAAGTCCGCCGCCTTCAAGGATAGTGTCTTTTGACACAATGAAATCCTTGCGATTGATTGTTGTCGCCGCGGAAAACCCGGCCGCTGTAAATCCCCACGGTGTCGGCTGGATGCCGTTAAAAGTACAGTCGAAATTGACTTCTTTGGTGACGCCGCGAATGGTCAAGTCGCCTGTGAGTGTAAACTTGTCCCCTTCACCGGTTGTGGTTTTCTTTGACTTGAAGGTCAGTGTCGGGAAGGAATCAACAGCAAAGAAGTCAGGGCTTTTCAGATGCGCATCGCGCTTTGCGTTGTCAGTCGATATTGAGGCCGACTGGATCACAAATTCGACATTACCGGTGGCCAGATTCTTGCCATCCCACTCAATAGTACCGCTGAAATCCGTGAAAGCACCACGAACTTTTGACACCACCATGTGTCTGATACTGAAGCCGACAGAGCTATGAACCGGGTCGATATTCCAGGTTTCGGCTTGAACGGCGGTGGCGGTAATTACCAACGCGGTTGTGAATCGTGCGATCATTTTGAGCATCATCTTCCTCCTTAAAAAATGTTTGATACGGTACAGTTAGTTATAGAAGATGAAACACAGCAAGGACTAAAATAGTTTCAAAGAAGCTTGAAGAACCAGATAGATATGAACCGGGCGATTATTTTCCCTGCCTTTGCCGTACTGCTTCAAAGAGACAGACTCCGGTCGCAACCGAGACATTGAGACTCTCGACCGTGCCCTGCATCGGGATACTGATGAGTTCATCGCAGGTGTCGGCGGTAAGTCGCCGTATCCCCTCCCCCTCCGAGCCAACCACCAGCGCGAGCGGGCCGGTCAGTTTGGAATCGAATACACTCTTGGAGGCCGAGAGATGGGTGCCGACGATCCAGACTCCCTTTTGCTGAAGCTCCATCATAAAGCGCGCAAGATTGGTTACCTGCACTAACGGTGTTTTTTCAGCGGCGCCACAGGCCACCCTACGGACGACCTCGGTAATTGACACCGATCTATCTTTTGGGGTGACTACTGCATGCACCCCTGCCCCATTAGCCGACCGAAGACAGGCCCCGAGATTATGGGGGTCCTGAATACAGTCTAGTATTAATAAGAACGGGGGTACGGTCAGCTTTTCCAGAATGCCGAAAAGCTTATCTTCGTTGCCCACAGTAAGCCGGGCGGTCATGTCAGAATGGCGGTGAGTCCTTTGTTGTCGAGAGCGGGGGTTCTGTCCCAATTTCTTTCTCCTCTTTAATTGGCCAATATGCATAGGAATGCCGCTTGCCTCCACTGAAATCTTTGATTATTAGGCTTGACCTGTGCCTTTACAGACCGCCTCAAATGGCCGATACTGTAGAAATGCCCAGATCCTTAAAGTTCAAAGTATTCGGCCTTCTTTTTATGGCTCTCGCCCTAACAATCTTGACTAGTAGCTGTAAGAAGAAGTCTACCGAGCCACCCGCGATTCTTCCGGGTGAGAATTGGAGTTTGAGATCAACCGGGGGCTTATATGACCTTCGGGATGTTGCCACTAACGGCACTACCGTTGTGGCGGTGGGCGATTCGGGTAGCATCATCACCTCAGCCGACAGTGGCAAGACCTGGACCTTGCGATCGACCCCAACGAGAGCGTCTCTGAGTGGAATTACCTATACAAGCGATCTCGGATTCATCGTTATCAGTAACTCAGGCGGTGGGGATACGGTGTTGATGTCCTCCTCCGGAGCTACTTGGACTGCGCCGCCAACCACAGGCATAACGACAAATCTCAACGGGGTAACCGGCAATTTTTTAAACCTCATAGCTGTGGGATGTAACGGGAGTGTTTTCACCTCTTCCAACGGCGTCAGCTGGACCCAAAGAATATCGGGAGGAGTTTGTGTGCAGGCCGTGGAACGGGTCGGCGCTACAAACGTTGAATATGTGGCAGTCGGTGAAAGTGGCGCCATCAACACATCAGCGGAAGGCCTGTTGTGGGCTTCTCGCTCATCCGGGGTAACCAATTGGTTGCGCGGGATTGCCGGTGGATGCTCAAGGATAGTGGTGGTCGGAGACGGTGGCATTATTAAGAGTTCGACCAATGGGACAAGCTGGAGCACCGCAGATTCTGTAGGCACTGGATTGAATGCTGTTACCTGTACTGGCGATGCCTTTGTTGCCGTCGGGAAAAACGGCGCGGTATACACATCTCATGACGCCGGAGCTACTTGGATTAAGAGAACAGCGCCGACAGCAAAAGAGCTGTTCGGTGTGGCTCGGGCCGGAAACTCGTATGTTGCAGTAGGACTCGACGGTACGGTGATTACGTCGCCGTGATGAAATCGAATGAAGCAGATAATATGAAAACCATTATTTTGAAAATAGCTTTTGCATTCGCAATTCTGACAATCGGTATTGCTCTTCCCTTGGGGTGCGGCAAAGACGGACCCACCGGGGGTGGCGGGAAGGTCGATTCGCTTCGTGTCGCAATTACGTCGCCGGCTGATGGCGCGGTTGTTTATGGCTTGACACCGCTGAAAGCACAGATTACAGGAAGCTCCGGAAATGCAAAAGTAAAATTCAACATCGATGCCGTTCAGGTCAGTATCGATAGCGCCGCACCGTGGGAATATATTTGGGACCCTACTCTCCTACAAAACGGGAGCAGTCACGCTTTTCGGGCGATCGTCTCGGATAATTCGGGCAATGCCGACACCACCGGAGTCAGAACCTATTTCGCTAACTACCCAAGACTAACAATTGGCGCGCTGTCTCCCGCTGACGGATCTGCTGTCCAACTTGGTCAGGCGTTTTCGGCGACTGTGACCGGCGGTGCTGGCGGGTTTGTCGTTAATTTCATTCTCGATAACGTGACGGTCGCCAGCGACAGCGCCGCACCGTTTGAGTATTCGTGGGATCCGAGTAGTCTGCCGAGCGGAAGCGCGCACACAGTCCAGATTACCGCCACTGACACCGCCGGACAGACTGCGGCCTCGACTGTGCGGACGGTGTATGCTAAATATCTCCCGCTGTTAGCCGCAATAACATCGCCCGCCGATAGATCGGTGATCGGACAGCCACAAGATATTGCTATTGGCATTACAGGAGGCGCAGGCGGTAATTCAGTGAACTTTGTTCTCAACGGTTCCTCAGTTCTCGTCGATAATACGCCACCGTTTGTATATCAATGGGATCCAACAGCGCTGATCACTGGTTCGGCTCACACCATGTATGGGATTGTTACTGATACCAGCGGACAAACCGACACAACATTGACACGCATGTATTACGCAAAGTGGCGGTTACTTGGTTCCGGGTCACAGTCGCCACATCCTATCAATGTTCGTAATGTTTTTGCGCGCAGTACCTCGTCCCATATTGAATTCAGAATAGAATTTGACAATAATTGGGGGCGGTATGATTCGCTACTCGGAATTGATTGTGCTTTGTTTCTCGACACTGATCAGAACGGGAACACAGGCCGTAGTTCTGTACTTGATGGAAACAATCTGCAGGTTCCTATCAACGATATTGGCGCGGAGTATCGCTTGATTATAGGAGGTCATGGTGATTCGGTTTGGATCAATAGCAATGGAAGTTGGGTTTCGGGCAACACGCTACAGGCGTTAAACGTAACAAATCCCTCCAATTTCTTCGAGTGTTCGATCCTGAGAAGCGATGTCGGATTTCCAGATGTTTTCGATTTAGTGATCGCTAATGTACGTTTCGAGTCTCGTTCGAGTTGGACTTACGACTGGGTTCCGACCAGTGGACATCTATCATATTCAGTCGACGGTCGTTATATTGGTCCTCCGGTAAGCCCTCTTGCCCCCTGATTAGCGCAAGCAGAACCAACACTTCAACAAATTGCTACTAACATGATGCTAGGCAATGAATATCGTCGTGGCGTCCTAACGGAAAAGTTTCTTCTTCACTCTGATCACTTTGACCCTAAGGCTTCGCATCAGCACTTCGCAAGCTCAGGATGAAGCCGCTCCTCGCAACTCTGTCTCTTGAGTTTTTTCGGTAGACTTCTAGGCTAATTTAATGGTGGGGGAAGGATTTGAACCTTCGAAGGCATTGCCGACAGATTTACAGTCTGTTCCCTTTGACCACTCGGGAACCCCACCAACTTAGTTGACCCGGTAAGCGGATCGTTTTTTGGAAGCGACAAGTTACGAGTGGCATGCCGAAAAATCAACGGAAATGTTGTACCTTTCAAGTAGCCCCTACGACACCAAAGTTTTAGCCCCAGTATGAGGAGTATCGGCGACATCGCTTTTCACCTTTACATGCTGTTTGTAGCGAATTTTCTTCCGCTTTGGTTCGAGGCGTGACTGGTGACGCGCCATTGCGTCGGAAACAAAGTTGAAGAATTCTGAACGAAAGCGAGTCGCGGAAAACTGTACGACGTGGCGTCGGATTTCAGTCGGATTAAATTGCCGGGCGGTTGATTCAAAGCGTTCCACCGCGCTGGCGAGAGATTCAATAGTCTGCTCGTTGAACAATACCCCTGTTTGACCATCGACCACTGTCTCCCTTACTCCTCCCCTGCCGAGCGCTATCACCGGAGTGCCGCAAGCCATGGCTTCGAGCGGGGCTATGCCGAAATCTTCTTCTGCGGCAAACACAAATGCTCTGGCTTTCTGCAGGTGCTGACGGAGGGCTTCGTGTGGCTGATATCCGAGAAGTTCAACATTCGCAGTTGCCTTACGCTTAATCTTTTCGAACTCTGGGCCGTCTCCGATCACCACGAGCCGTCGATTTGGCATTTGGGCGAAGACCTCTACAATCAGGTCGATTCGTTTATAGGGCACCATTCGTGAGGCGGTGACATAGTAGTCCTCGCGGTCTGTCCCCGGAGCATAGAAGTCGACATCGACCGGCGGATAGATAACGGTTGAATTTCTCCGATATATTTTGTGAATTCGGCGGGCGATAAAGTCGGAAATGGCAATAAACTCATCAACACCGTTTGAAGTGCGAACATCCCACACCCGAATTTTGTGTAGAAGCCATCTGGCAAGCCAGCTCTTTGGGCCTGACATCAAATTTGATTCACGGAGATACTGGTGGGTTAGGTCCCAGGCATACCGCATGGGTGAGTAGCACATACATATATGCAGTTGATCCGGGCCGGTGATGACCCCTTTGGCGACTGCCGCGCTCGAGGAAATTACAAGATCATATTTAGAAAGATCAAATTGCTCAACAGCAAGCGGCATCAGCGGTAAATACTGGCGATATTTCTTCCGCGCAAAAGGAAGTCGCTGGATGAAGCTGGTGGCTACTGGTCTGTCTCCGATGAACTGTCTCTGGTTTAACGGAAGAAAGTCGACCATCGCGAACAGATCGGCTTGCGGGAATACATTCAGCATCTGCTCCAGAACCCGCTCGGCGCCCGCATAGACAACAAGCCAGTCGTGAACGATTGCTACTTTCTGGCCTTGCAGAGCCGTGGTTTTGCCGGATATCAATTGAAGCGATGTTCGCATTTTGTTCATCGCTGTTTTTCCGTCGTCTCGAATTCTCTTGTACTTGAGTGCGAGACAAACCGAACTATCCGAGATGTTCTCGGGAAATTGCGGGCGATATCAGAGCGAAGTTCAAGGTAGGCCGTTGCAGAGGGTCCTTCTTGTTCTCGCTTGAGATATTCCTGCATGAGGACAACACACAACGTAACCATAAAAGCGGCGAAACCCGCAATCAGTACTGAGAGTGTGCGTCTGGGCCTCGACTTGAGGGTCGGCAACGATGGCTGATCGAGTACACGGGTAATCGGAACGCTTCGTTGAATATCCAGGCGTGCCACCTCCAATTGCTGTTGTAGATACACATAGGCGCCCGATTTTACCTCGGCCTCTCGTTGTAGCCGAGTCAATTCAGACAGGATTTCGTAATTGGTATTGCCCGCCCAGTCGGCGTTGTGCCGTCGGAATTCAGCCAGCTTGTCCTCGGTAATTCGTAATGAATCGCGCGCATGGAGAATCTGTCCTTCAAGATACCTCGTGTTCTCCTTGGCCATCGATTTGCGGCGATTGATATTGAAGTCTTCAAGTTCATCGAGATAGGCCTGAGCCAACGCTTGTGAAAGTCGTGGGTATTTCGATTCAACTTCAAGGTGAATGTCGCCGGTTTTCTTTTCGATCAAAACCGAGGTTACATCGGCAAGCGCTTGGCGCAAATTATCCGGGTTTGTAGTTTCGAAATATTCTATCGGCACGATAGTCAGTTGCTTCCCCTCGTGCTCTATCTGGTAGGATCGACTGAGCACGCCATCGGCAATAGTGCGTGATTGCAATACTATCGGGTAGAGGACCGAAGAGTTCTCATCCACTGCTCCGGCATTTGAAATCCCCGCCGCCTCATTCAGTGCCGACATTTTATCTGTCTTGCCGGATGGAAGGAGCGATGCCGACGAGATATACAAATTGGGAGTAAACACCATGATAACTGCCACGACAAACATGGCCGCCGCTGAAGTGACTACAAGTGGTTTCCATCGTCGAACAACCAACCGGGCAAGATCTACAAGAGTCAAATGTTGACCACTGGGGTCAATCGTACCCATCACTCCTGGTGTTGGTGTATTGTTCTGGTGAATGCTCACTCAGGTATTCCTTTCTGTGCGGTTGATAGTCCAAACGAAGCAGTTTGACCACCGTTCAAGTGTGATTGACTGAAGTTTTTTTCGCGGTAGAGTTCGTGCCATGACAGAGCGGTGATAAACCACGTTTGGAAGAAATAAAATTCACTCACGCTGACAAAGGTCGTGACAATGATCACAATAGACGCCAAAAGTAGCGCTTTGCGATATTCGGTGTTACATTGCATGCGAAAGAACGGATAGAGCGTAAAGGCCAGATACGCGATCATCCCGACGACCCCGACATTAACGAGCAAAGTGGAGAAGCCGTCCGTTGAGCGGATATATCCAAAACCGTGCCCAATTAACTGGTGGACGACACCCGAGTTTTCGAATATCCGCATGGAATTAAGAAACAAAGCCGAACGGGTGGCGCCCGAAGGATGCTCCCCCGTCGCCTTGTCATGTATGAACTCGATCATATCACCCAGAGCCGTTGTCTGAAAGTTCAGCCAGACAATCGCGACAATCCCCAGCGCAAGAGCCAGACGCTTCCAACGACCGAAGAGTATCGTTTCGGCGGCAAAGAAAGTAAGAATGCCCAAATAGGCGGTGGTCGACGTGGAGATCACGATGGCGATCATAATGGGAATCCACACTCGATCCTTTTGATACATGTATAGGATCATGAACGGCAAAAGCGAGAACGCGAACATCGAGGCCTCAGAAGCCAACGATTTCATGCGCATTAACTCAAAGTTTCCAAGTGGCAGACGCTGAAAATTGCTATAACTGCCACCGCTGTTGCCGGTCACTCTGTTGGATAGAAAGTCAACATTGTGATCCGTGACGGCATAGCCGACAACCTCGTAGAACCCGTAAGCCACAAAGATCAGCACGCCTATCCGCGCCAACCGAAGTAGTTGCTCGGCAGAATCAAAGCGAATCAAGTGCCGACGAAGGTATGCGAAAAATATTACGCAGGTAATCAGATACAGCGTCTGAGTGAACAAACTCGAGCGGAGCAGTACAACCAGAGCCGACTCCGGCGATACCAACTCGGTACCGTGGAGGTCAGTCGTCCAGAAGATGTTGGCAAGCTGACTGAGACCCTGCCAAGCGGCGAATATGATGAAAAAGAAAGCGAGCGGACGCACCACCGACCGGTCAGGCCGTCCCAGAAACATCCCGGTGGTATCAAAGCTGAATTGGAGCAGGATCAGGAGGAACGCCGGCACCAGTCCCTTGATGGCCGTTGAGACAACAACTGCCTGGATCAACATGGTGAGGATGGATAATCTGAAAAATAGGAAGCCGGAAGATCCGGAGACAGACGAAAAAATGCCCGCACCTATCTGCTCGGGTCGGTTGATAGCTATTGTTTGCGACAAGTCCATTTGTTCCAAAAGTCCTATACAGCACGGGCCGGTCTTATGACCCGCGCAGACGCCTCCATGCGTGCTAAAGTCATATGCAATGCCGGTGCCAAAATATAACCAATAAAGACTAAGTAAACACCGTGCCAATCAACGGGTTAGAACGGGATGTCCTATTCGATTTAGTTCGATTCCTGAGGGGGTTAGTTCTTAGGAAATCGATTCCGTTGAGACGCGAAATAATTTCCAGCTTTGTGGAGAAAGTAGCGAGTAATTTATTGCGCTTTTTCCAGCAGATCTACCCATTGATTAGCCGCGTTATACCAGCGAAATGTTTCGGCATGCTCTCTTCCCCGTTCCTGCAAACTGAGCCGTAATGCGGGAGTCTCGCTAACTCGAATTACCGCAGTAGCAATTTCCATCGGATTAGAGGGGTCGACGTACACTGCCGCCTCGCCGCAGACTTCGGGCAACGATGCCGCGTTCGAGACTACCACGGGACAACCGCAGGCCATCGCCTCGAGAGGTGGAAGACCAAAACCTTCATAGCGAGAGGGAAACACAAAACAACATGCTTGCTCGTATAATGCCCTGAGTTCGGCATCGGTTACGTATCCCAGAAACTGGACAGACGGTGGGAAGTCGAGGTTGCTAGATTGAAACACCCGTGCATTGCCGCCGCCGGCGATTACAAGTGAAATACCGCGCTCAGCTAGTCGGCGAGCGGTCTGGGACAAACTCGCCAAATTTTTGTTAGGATTAAGACTTCCCGCGGCAAGGACAAATCGTCCCGGCGCCAATTCATGTCGTGCCAATATCGACTCATCAGCCGGACTCTTGTAAACGTGTTCAGCGCCTAAAGGAATGACAGTAGAGCGACTTAATTCAAGTCCGCAATATTTTTGCAATTCGCGGCGCGAGAATTCTGAATCAGTAACAATGTTCAACGCACTCTTCGCAAGCCGCCGGTGCAAATAGCGATACCAGATCAGGAAGGCCGGCGAATAACCAGCTGGCGCGGCGAATACCGAAGCATCGTGGATTGTTACAATCTGTCGACGTGTTCGAAGGGGAGCCGTGTTTGCGAAATTCAGGAGTATAGCACCATTCAGATGCCCCGGAAGCTCCACCTGTTCCCACAGATGCCCGGTCAAGCGACCGACGATTCGGACCGGCAGGTGAGGGAAAGTTTCACCCGCTTTAGTCCCGGTTGGTGCGAGGATTTCGAAGGAGTACTGGTGGCGAAGATTCGCGTCTGCCTCAAGAAGATTGGAGATGGTGCGGACAATTTCTCGTGCATACCGCTGAACACCAGTCACCGGCTGGTTTAAGAACCGTCCGTTGATTGCAACCTTGTTCATTCAGCCTCTACCACGCCGGAATTCGCCGAATGCCTTTCCCCGCACTATCTGTTATCTGCAACAGTGGGCGATGACAAAAATGTTGGCACCTTCGGTGGTCGTACTGATTGATTCGCGAAGGGCGTCGAGATATTTCGATCTGAATTTACGCCAGAGTCGATTGTCGAGGTCGGGGATGAATCGACCGAGCGCACGCGGGCCGCTCAGACGATGAAAACGATACCAAAACGTGTACCAGTCAGGTTGATAGTGTATGACAAGATCAATCGAAAACCCGGCTTCGGACAGTGCCTTTCGCCATTCTTCTTCGGTCAGGAGATTTCGATGATAACTATCGTGGTTAACTTGTTCGCTGACCCGACGACCGTAATATTTGGCCAGATGCTCTTTGTATTTCACAACCGGCACGGTGAATATCAGCTTGCCGCCTGACATGGTAATTCGGTGAATTTCCCCAAGCACAGTTGGGAGGTCGCTCACGTGTTCCAAAACGGAGTTGGAGATCACCGTTTGTACCGACTGATTATTCAGGGGAATGCGACGTTCTTCGCTCTGCGTCAGTTCCCGGTAGACACCAAATCCGCGCGCCAAATCGAGTGCGGTGGGATCGTGGTCGATGCCAATGTCTATGGACTCCATAAGGGCCGAAGCAAAACTTCCATCGCCGCAACCAAAATCCGCCAACGGTGATTGAAGTATGTTACGATGTCGCCAAAAGAGTGAAAGCTCCTGCGCTCGCCACAATGAATGTGATGGACGATCGTACTTTACGAACAACAAATCCTCTGACCGATAGAGTACTTCAAGTTGCCGGGCCTGAGTCATCGTAAGGCCGGTGCGGTCAAATCGGTCAAGCTGTCCACCATTGGACTTTGCAACCTTAGAGCCGCGAATGAGGCGATCTACAAGCTCGCTGGTTCGACCCAATGATTTGAGCAATATGTCATTCATTGTTGGTGATTCCCTGACGATTTTGATCCATTCATAAGTTCATCCAGCACTGGTCCGAATTCTGCCTCTCCCTCGGGCGAGAGGATTCGGCTCATCGGCCAGGTTTTCAGATCCGACCAAAGCGACTGTGCCTGCAAAGGGAAACGTCGATACCAGCGATTAAAATACAAATCGGCGTAGCAATAGGCCAGCTCCACCTGCCTGTCCGTAAGGCGTCCTTCCTTTGGATTATTAAGAACCTGGTCGATAGTGCCGAAGTACTCTTCACGAGTGTCGGGATCGATAGTGAACCCCTTTCGATTAGAGTGCTGAGACGGATTACCGCACACAACCGGAATTCCCCGGAGCGCCATTTCAAGCCCGGTCGTAGAAGCAAAGATAACTCCCAGATCGGTTACTTCCATGATTGAATAGGTGCTGACGTGGTCGGTCGGCGCTACAATGTGTATATGATCAGGTAGTGCTGGAAGATACTGATCCAGTAAAGCGCGAGCTGTTTCCTTGGTATCGTAGTATGGTTCCGCCGGATGACAGCGGATAACAACCTGACAATCGGATCGTTTTGCCAGATATCTGCAGGATTCCACCAGCCATTCCCACATGCCAGCAAAGATTTGACGACCGCCTGAATAGAATACAGCGTCAAAAGGCACGTTTGGGCAAATTAATACAGTTGGGAGTTTTTCATCAAGGCAAAGTTGCTTTCTAATACTCTGAGCCGAAGTCGGCGAGGCCTTTTGGTATGGAAAGACAAAACTATTTGACTCGGGCGACTGGCGCATTTTCATAATATGTAAGACGCGATCCCTCCGTTTGGCATCAATGGTGTGCGGCTCGTCAGAATGCCACATTTCCGAGGTATTTGTTCGTACGACAGATGTTCCGTGCGACACCCAGATACGATTTCTGATATCCACACTTTCGAATGTTGTTATCTGCTTTCCAAGTGCCTCAAAATACCTGTAAACAGCTCCGAACTCGAGCACCCCGCCGCTACCGAATAAAATACGTGAGTAATGTTTTGTTTCATACACTGCCGCGATACTGCGAATGGCGTTGAGATTTCGATCATACCGTTCACTGAATACTTGCTGATCGCCAGGATCGCCGTCCAAATCAATCCGCTCTTTCTGGAGTAAATAGCTGACGTCGATCCTAGCTTGCTGTTCAGCGCAGGAGCGCATAAGATAGGTTGCCTCTACAGGCGTGATGTGATTAAGATTACATAGCGAAAGGCGCGGATGACTAACCGCGTCACTATGCCGATTAGCGTGTCGATTCCAAAAGTGTTTGCGAGCAGGCACTGGGAGTTTAGCCAGAGGTGTCATCTCCCCTTTCCACCAGAAATCCACAGCAACGCCCCGACCAACCAAGAGGGTAGCTATCGCCAGAGAATAGTCAATCCAATGCGGATAAATAGCAAAGAAGAGTATTGGATCTCGGGGAGCTGGATTGTCAATCCGAGTTGTTCCTTCAGCTCGGTCCAACTCCTCAATCCACTGCTCAAGATGGCGCCAGCTCGTATCGACACGCGGCGCACGACCGAGGATATCGGCTAAGGTAACTGAAAGATCAATAGCGCCGGGTATCTCTGCCGCTCGACGCAACACGCTGTGTATCAACTTCATTGTCGTTCGACTTCCGCAATTCCAGTAGGAATCAGTTGTGTGCCCTTACTTTCTTCATAATTGTCAGATAGCCTCAGTCCATCATACCACTTCATTTTCCAAGTAACAACAATATAAACGCCAATGGCTGTCAGCTTGATAGTCCATAAGCCGACAGATGAAAACACGGTAAACCAGTCGCACAGTTCATTCGTTAGCCAAGCCAATACCAATCCAAATAAAACAGACCAAATAACACTGCCATACTTAATATGCGCGTCAAACACAGCCCTAATAGAAGTAATCATGAGTGTTAGTGATACGACCCCAGCGATGGCAGTAGCCACTGCGGCACCGACAATTCCGTAGTGAGGAATCAATATCCAGCAGAGTAGGACATTTGTCGCGGCCGCGGCTGATGTCACCAAGAGAGACAAACCCGAGCGGGTTGCGTAGTATAGCCCGCCATTCACTATTGAAGATAAAGCCATGCACAACGAACCCAAGAGTGCGATGTTCGCAATCACCGAAGCGCCGGCATACGTACGTGATGCCAATACACCAATAATCTCAGGTGAAAACAGAGCAAGTGACAGTGCCACTAGCGAGTACACAGGAGCCGCGAACGTCAGGAGAGAGCGCAGTGATTTGCTGGCATCATCAGGATTATTGCTATACAGATACGGTTGCCACGCCTTTTCAAGACTCGAAGCCGCCATCTGTACCAACAATCCAATTTGCGATCCCAGCGCAAACAATCCAACTGCCACACCAGTCACGAAGTGCTGAGTTATCAGAATAGTCGAACGTGTCGCAATCAAGCTAACCAAACCGCCCATCATCACCGGCCAGGCAAAACGAAAACTTCTGGTGAGACCATCGGCATTAAAACGGATTCCGCAAATGGAGATAATCACACCAAACGAGACGGCCGCAAAGACCACTTGAGTATAGAAAACTCCCCGTACCTGACCAATCACTCCATTGTGTAGTACGACAACTTGGTAGGCAACAGCAAATAGCATAGTGAGAAACTGACAAATATCCAGCGTGATAAATAAGCGAGGTCGATCGAGTGCCCGCAGAAGGACAGATTTATACGCTATAATCACCTGTAATACCGCGCCAATAATTATATACGAGGCATATTCGTCGAATGAAGCGAGGGTTATCCAGCTCTCCCAAATAGGTCGGCCAAGCAATAGCATCCCAAACGCAAGCACAGCCATCAACGCAATCGTTGTTAGCATCATGCTGGACATATATGATTTTTGTTGAACAGAATTAGTATGCTGAAACCAATACCGAAACGCCGCTGAAGGCAGTCCGAACTGAAACAATGCGAGGAGAAATACTGAGATCGTGTTGAGAGTAGCAACTACCCCATATTCTTCTGGACTGAGGAAGCGAGTCAATAAGGGAATCATCACCAAGTAGCTGATTCCGAATAACAGGATATCACCAAGACCGTAGACGAAAGTGCTTTTCGCCAATGCACGAAGAGATTTCACTTCGACTCTACCAGTGATTGGACTAAATCCCAAGTTACAGGCGTACCACTAACAATGTCGCGTGTTACAACTTGTCCTAACAATTGGTCGAAGTGTTTCGGAGCCAATCCAAACCCAGGGCGAATTGCTCTGAGATTGGCCTTAGTCAGACAGTCCCCCGCTTTCACGTCAGCGACAACATACAATGAGCGCCGGAATTGAAGTGATTTCTTCTCGGCTTCGGTTGAACCATAGGAGACCTTTCCGAGTGCTTCCCACGCCTTAGCCACGCCTGCGGTAAGTTGGGTCATCTCAAGTGGCTCAAGAGAAAAAGCGGCATCAGGGCCGCCGTCGCGACGGTTCAATGTGAAGTGTTTTTCAATGACAGAAGCCCCCAATCCAACAGCCGCGAGTGATACTTCAATACCGATAGTGTGATCCGACAGTCCCACTTGAACATCGAAACGCCGCATCATATCCGGCATAGTGTTTAGGTTGCTGTGTTCAGGCGATGCCGGATATGAGCTAGTGCATTTGAGTAAGACCAGATCAGAACAGCCAGCGGATCGCGCCGCGTCGACCGTTTCGCCAATCTCATCAACGGTTGCCATACCGGTCGAGATAATCATCGGTTTGCCGGTTCGGGCAATGCGCCGAATAAGCGCCAAGTCGGTATTTTCAAACGACGCTACTTTGTAGGCTGGAACTTCAAGTGTCTCAAGAAATTCAACGGCGGTTTCGTCAAAAGGAGTGCTGAAGACTATGAGACCAAGCTCACGACAGCGTCGCATGATCGGTTCGTGCCACTCCCACGGCGTGTATGCCTCGCTATATAATTGATACAAGCTCTTGCCATACCAGAGACTTTTCTTATCGGAAATCATGAACTCGTCGCGGTTCAGATCGAGCGTCATTGTGTCGGCCGTGTAGGTTTGCAGTTTCAACGCGTCGACGCCTGACCTGGCCGCGGCATCGACAATAGCAATCGCTCGTTCCAAAGATTGGTTGTGATTACCGGACATTTCAGCGATTACAAACGGCTCCTGTTGCTCGCCGATACGCCGTCCGCCGATGTTTATCTCTTTCACGCGATCACCACCTGCGAAAAGATCGCCAACAATTCTTGTCTTGTTGCGCGCCACCGATCCGCGAAATGAGCAAGTGTAATAATGTCCTCAAACCTACCGTTCCTGGCGATATGCTGGCACAACCGGCCTTCCTCGACAAAGCCAAGGCGAAGGTGATATCTTAGACTGGCTTCGTTAAAGGCAAACACTTCGCCGACCACTTTATTTATCGCGAGGGCTTCAAACATGAATTCAAGTGCTAATGTCCCCATCGCCGTCGCGCTTCCTTTAGGCGCTTTCTCATCACCAATGTAGAATCCCCAGTTACAGCGGCTGTGAGCACGGTTGATGTCGGTCACATTAACGATGCCAGCTGGACGATTCCTGTATTCAAAAACTAAGTGAGTTTCGGTGCCCCGAATACTCGCTTTAGCAAACCAATTGCAATGTTCTTCATGCGAAATGAGATGATTGGCATACATCATCTGACGAATCCGATCGCTGTTTCTCCATTCCAGCGCGAGCGGCAGGTCGATCTCAGTCATAGGACGAAGACGACAATTTTCACGCGTAAACACGTGTACCCTCCATCAGCGCATCAGCAACAGCGATAGTTCCTGTTTCATGATCGGCCGCCGATATACTCAGGGCTTGTCGGCTCATTTTACGCATGAATTGTTGGCTATCGCACGCTGACCGCAACGCCTCTGCAATGATTTCGCTGGATATATCTTCATACCAGCCAAGATTACTACAGATTCCCGCTCTCGCGGCGGCTTCGGTCAACTCGCGTTGATTCTCTGCTACTACCACTACGATACTCGGAAGCCCAAGATACGCCCGCTCCCATGTGGTAGTGCCGCCGGCCCCAATGCTCAAGTCAGCCGACGCCATAAGTCCGGCCATGTCTGAAGATTGCACATGAACTGTTGTATTAATAAGTTGCTTTGCGAACTGCTCGATAGAATCGCGATGTTCATTGGCTCCCCCCAGAACAATATCCACTTTTAGCGATAAGTCTGTCATTGTCGCAAGCGCGCGCATAGTTGCCATTGTTAAATTCGCCTTATCAACACCCCCAAAGAACACTAAGAGTTGGCTTATCTCGCCTGATCGTTGATTTAGATGCGTTCTTACTTTTCTGAATTCATCGCGTAGTAGGGCATACCGCGGCCCGAGAAGTTGACGGCAATTAGCAGGCACAAGCGCGGTATATCGGTCATTCAAACGATTATACAGATTTTGATCAAGCAACAAATCACAATTGTGACTTCTATTGGCAAGATCGTCAATGACCATAATCCGACCTACATGAGGACGCAGTACTCGTTCCCAGCCAATATCCAACGCATAGTGATCTACAACCAGCCAATCAGGAGTAAGGCCGGAAACGGCGATAGCTCGGAGTGTGTCCGCCGCATCGTTTTGCCATGTGGTCCCCAGCCAGTGTGCGTACGGTGATTCACATGGTTGCACATCGTGAGTTTGAACAGGTGTAAGGGAACACAGAATATGACCTCGACGAGATATTTCGGTTCGCAGGTCCCCATCGAAAGGCCGGCAAACAAATATCGAACGATATCCACGATGTAGTAGCTCATCTGCGAGTGTTAGACACCGCATCAAATGCCCGGTTCCGATGGCAACGGATGAATCGACGCGAAACAGCGCCGTCCCGCACACCTGTCCATCCTGTAACATATTAGAGGGCATCATCTCTTCGCCTTAATTCAACCGTTTGAATCCGGCGGTTGCCGGTTTTCCGATCAGATGTTCAGCCACTCGACCGGTTTTTTCAAGTTCACTTATTTCTGAAAAGACTTCGTTCACGGCTTTCAGATATGCCAGCACGTGTTGATCGGTATGAGCTAACATCGAATAGAATGAGGTCGAGGCCAGAAATCCACGGTCGAGCATCAACTGAACAAACAGCGCCTTAACAGACAGTGGTTCAGTCGTCTCAAAAGAAAAATGCGACAGTGGCGGGATGCCGCCGACATGAATCGGCACCCCGTACTCTGTCGAAGCTCTTGTCCAGCCCTGCTGAACAGCGTGGCCGATACGCATCAAGTGATCCGCCACATTCAGCCGTTTATGTTTGTTGATCGTCGCAATTGCGGCAACCGGTCCGATCCGCTCGGTCCAGTTAGTGCTTGAGATAAAAGTCGACTGCGCCGACTGCATAACCTCGGATTTTCCAATAATTGCTGCGATAGCATACCCATTCCCCATCGCCTTTGAAAAAACCGCGATATCGGGGCGAATATTCATTTTCATATGCGCGCCGCCGGTATTCATGCGGAAGCCAGACGAAATCTCGTCTATAATCAACACCGCTCCGCACTCATTCGCGATCGACCGTATTTCATCGAAATAGCCATCATTGGGTGGTTCGTTACGGATCGGTTCCATGATGATTGCGGCAAGGCTGTTTCGGTTCAGCGTGACGATTGCCTTTAATTCATCAATTTGGTTATATCGAAAGGGAATCGCTGTTCCAGCCAGGGCTTTCGGGACCCCACGGGGATCCAATCCTGAAATGAGGTGCTCGCCGAGTGCGTCTTCTGTACCGACATTAGCCGCCAAATACCAGTCGTGCCAGCCATGATAGCCGCAGAATGCCACTTTGTCGCGGCCAGTGTGAGCGCGGGCTATCCGGACAGCCACTGTCATGGCCTCGCCTCCGCTTCGCGCGTACCTCACCATGTCGGCCCAGGGATGTAGCGTGCAGAGGAGTTCGGCAAGTTCTACTTCTTCGGGACAATTTAGTGACGAACTTACACCAAGATCAATTGCGGTGCGTACGGCATTGTCGACATCGGGATCGGCATAACCCAACACATTCGCTCCAATACCGCTGATGCTCATATCGATATATTTGTTGCCATCAAGGTCCCACACCTCGCAACCGCTTGCTTTGTGGTAGTATCCCGGCCAAACACCCGGCGCGAACATATCGGGGCGTTTGGATAATAGCTGGGTCAATCCAGGTATGCGGCGTTTGCCTCGTTCTTGTAGTTCCAAACTTCTGGAGCGATTGGCGGTTCTTTCGGAAACTTTACTCATGGCGATATACATCCTCTCAATTCAACACACTGTCAGAAAGATGCAACGCTTTGGAATCGCTGGAGCCGGATCGAAATACCGGCATTGGCGATCTGCGAGCGAGTTTGCATCGGGTTTTCATCTTTGAAACAGAAATACGTCCCGGCGGCAACGGCATCGGCTCCACCGATAAGAAAACCGTCAACAAAATGTCGGGCCAGCCCACATCCACCGGAGGTGATTACTGGAATGGTAACACGGTTGACAATTTCCCGCGTGAATTCGATATCAAGCCCTTCTCGGCAACCGTCGCGGTCAATTGATGTCAGCAAAAGTTCTCCCGCGCCACGTCGCTCAGCTTCGAGTGCCCACGCAATTGCGTCAGGCCGAGCCATTCGCTTGCCGCCGTGGGACCAGACCGAGCGCACACCATTGGCATCCCGCCGATAGTCGATACTCACGACAACACACTGCGAGCCGTACATATTGGACGCCTCGGTAATCAACTGAGGGTCGTCAAGAGCGCTCGAATTAATTGATACTTTGTCCGCTCCGTTTGAAAGAAGAGTGCGAATATCCTCAATAGTTCGGACTCCCCCGCCAACGGTAAGCGGCATACACACGTTTTCGGCTATTTGCCTAACGATTTCAACCGCGCATGGTTTTCCCAATACAGTCGCGTCGAGATCAATGCAGATCAATTCGTCGGCGGCTTGGGCTTCATAGATTCGTGCCTGCGAAACGGGATCCCCGATTTCGAGGACGTCATTAAACTGGCGAGTAGTCACTAGAGCATGAATTGACCCATCGCCGAAACCAGCTCTCTTAATTTGTAATTTGGGGATCAAACGGCGGCGAAGCATCTCTTCCTCACGGTTTCCAAGCAAGAAAGTTAGACAACACTTTAAGACCGCAGTACTGGCTTTTTTCAGGATGAAACTGCGTAGCCACTATATTATCTTTTACCACCGCGGCTGTAAACGCGCCGCCATAATCGCATTCTGCCGCGACTACAGACTTGTCGTTGCATCGCATAACGTAGGAGTGGACGAAATAAAATTCGGGAGATTCTGGAAGACCCTGGAAAAGCGGCAACTCCGTCCGGACCGAAATATCATTCCAACCCATGTGCGGAATCCGTTGATCAATTTGATTTCCCGCGAAAGAGACAACCTGAGCGTCAATCCATCCGAGTCCGGTATGATTACCCCGTTCATTACTCGAACCGGCCAAGGCCTGCATTCCGAGACAGATACCGAGCAACGGGCGCCCCTCGCGACGAACCGTTTTCTCGAGTGCTTCAACCATACCCGATTTGTGAAGATTTAGCATGCAGTCCCCAAAAGCGCCTACTCCCGGAAGTACCAGTCGATCACACTTCGCGAGGTCTTCGGGTTCACTACAGACAGTGACATTCGCGCCCAGAATCGCCAGAGCGTTCGCTACCGACAACAGATTTCCCATACCGTAGTCGATTACACCGATCATAAATCAGTCCACCTCGGTTGGTACTACCTCGATCTTGGAGGGAGCCAAATGACTTTGTCGTTTATTCCAACGATCCAGTTGTACGATAGTTTCACCACGTGGCATGGCACCATGACGACACCACGAATTAAAGTCGTGTGTTGTCTTTCCCCTTTCCGTTGTAGCCGGATCATGATTATACGGTGAGACGCCATGATTCATGGCGATTTCCATAAACTCTTTTTCGGTCAATCCCACAAAACTCAAAAACAAGTCAAGACTTGGAGGGCGTTTTCCTTCCAACTGACTGATGAGCGCCGTCGCCTCATCGCGCGTTTTCCTGCCATGGCGGATGTCAATGGAAGACAAGTGCGTGGTACGGGCATAGCCCCGCTTGATAAACTTGATATAGTCGCGCACTCCTTGCATATAGCATTCGATTTTTTCATAGCCGTACTCAGCCGGCACATTTTCAACCTCATCCCCCTGCCATCCCAGTTCACGACTGATAATTTCCGACTGATTCTTCACGTCCCACGGGATAAAAGATCCCAAACAGAGTGAACGGTAATTTAGCTTGCGGAGTTCCTTAAGGGGAGGATAAGAATACGGCTTAAGTTCACGTCGGTCGACAGAACCCTGCAGTCTGATATACATATCGTCGGCGGTTATGCCAAGATTGACAAAGCGGTTGAACCGAGTTTCGTCGACCTCTTCCGGCTGGTCGTAGCCAAAATATGAGGTGTATTCAGCCGAGGGTTCACCCCAAAATACAAGCGGCACCTGATACCGAATAGCCACCCACATCGGATAGGAGTAAATGCCTGTGTGGCAGTGCCAGCAAAAGTCACCTTTTTCCAAAAAGGTCTGAAGCATGAGCTTTTGCACAACTTTCCAATTCGGATTGAACGTGTGAAAATCCGCGCCAAGTGTGCGAAGTACTCGGGTGGTATTGTCATGCAGTTTCGGCCGCATGAAGCCGTGATCAAACCGCACCACCAGTGGTTTCAATTTATACTCGTTTATCAGGTAGTACAGTGTCCAGGTGCTGTCTTTTCCACCTGAGAACGGGACTATACAATCGTAATCATACTTGCCGCGGTACGACTCGATCAAACCGTCAAGGTCAACTTTACGCTTTCCCCAGTCGATTTGATCGCGTTTGTATTCGTTTTGCCGGCAAATATTGCACACTCCATCGGCATCAAACATGATAGTCTCATGAGTTTCCGGAAGAGTGCATCGGGTACATCGTTGAAGTTTCAGTTTTGTTCTCATTTCATTTGCATATAGTGTTGCTGTCTGAATATTCCGGGTCTTCCACCTGATGGTCATGCGCCAGCGAATTGGCGTATCCTTCATTTCGACTATTGGCGGCATTGATTTTCTGCAATTCCGGCTTGCCCTCAAGGAATCTCAGGACATCGTTAGTCGAAAAATGCGGCTTGTCGGGATACAACGCTGAATAGACAGAACAGATGAGGGTGAAGTCATCGACGTTGTCGACCGTCCACCGGAGGGCCGACAGGTCAGGTTCATGAACCAGATTACCCAGTTTGAATAATTGAGGGTTCTGATAGAAATATGGCGTTACATGCTCCCGCTGTGATTTCATAGTGGCATCGCTCCAGACTCTTTCCAGAGAATCAAATCGACACACCTCTACATCGAGGCCGTCTGGAAAGGTCGGCTTGAGCGTGTTACTGGCATAATCGTACTGCCCATCCAGGCAATACCGGATGGCATCGTCGATAACACCCGGATCGGCTAAAGGGCAATCCCCCGTCAATCGCACAACATATTCCGGTTTGTAAGGCCTCGCGGCCTGATAAAAACGATCGAGGACATCTTCGAGACTACCGCGAAAACAGGAAACATTGATTTCTTGACAGAGATCAGCGATGGCCGCATCATCAAAATGATTGCTGGTCGCAACGACCAGTTTTCCGATCAGAGTTGACCTCAGTATCCGCTCTATCTGACGTTCTAACATCGGTCGGCCTAAAATGGGCTTAAGAACTTTCCCTGGCAGACGGGTCGACGAACTGCGGGCCTGTAGCACAGCGAGTATCATACTGTCTTTCCTGCGAAGTAATCTTTGGCGCGCAGGCCCAGGCGAATACAATCGGTTTCATGACCGTTGAGAAACATGTGTCCGAGAAGGAGCCCTTCCCGTTTATACCCGCATTTTTCAAATGCACGGGCGCTTCCCTCGTTTTCCACGTAACATCCGGCCTCAAGCTTGTTCAAATTCATCACTTCAAATCCAAATTGAGTAACCAGCGAGATAGCCTCGGCGGCATACCCTTTCCCCCAGTATTCTTTTTCACCGATGAGCAAACTTATGTCGGCGTGGCGATGCCGCCAGTTGACTGGCCCTATTTTGATGTTGCCGATATGTTCGGCAGAATCGTTGGTACACATTGCAAAAAACGGTTCGTCTGATTTGCCGGACATGTGACGCACGAAATCAGCGATGTTTTCAATCGACTGGGGAACATATCGAGTCTCCAGATATTGATTAACTTCGGAATCATTCATCCATCGGTAATACCTCTCGGTGACATCGGATAGCCGAACTTCGCGCAGGTGAATGCGCGACCCGACAACAACGGCACCGGGGATATTGCCTGCCAAAGAGGCGGTTCTCTGACCCTTTTTATGTACCAGTGTTTGCGTACTCATCGTTCAATCCTCCACATCGACGGATTCACAAATCTTTCATCGTCACATTGAAAAGCGGCCAGATCAACCGCTTGTCGCGACAGTCCTTTCCAAATTTCGGCGATCTCCAAAAGCTCGCCTTGAGAGCAGACACCAACTATCACATTATCGATAGCTGGCTGAGAGGCCACAAAGGCCAAAGCACCTTCAAGAGGCGTAAGCCCTCGATGGTATAACCAGGCATTGTACGCGCTCAAAAGTCCCTGCACTGGATGGAAATAATCGGGCAAACGGTCGGGTGGAATCAACAACAATCCTTGAAGAAAAGCTGAACGGGAATGAATTTCCACATTCACCGATTTTAACCGTTCCAAGTGACCGCTGGTAACCAGGCGTTGATCGAGGAGATTGACCGGAAGCTGTATAATATCCAGAGAATATCTCTCCAAAAGCGCATCAATCTGCCCAGCCTTGTAGATTGAGGCGCCGATCTTGCGAACCATCCTGCTTTTCTTGAATTCGGCCATTCTTTCGTACAACAGCTCCCCCCCAGGCGCAAGAAGATCGTCGGCATGGTGAGCCAAAAGACCGTACACGCTTGTCTGGCGCATTTTAAGCAACGAAATGTGGAAGGTCTGTTCGAGGGTGTGAACGTCGTCTGGCGTGATTCTCTCTTTTCGGAATTGCGCCGTCTTGGTAACTATTCTAAAATTGTGTCGCAACGGCAACACTGAGCCAAGCACCTGTTCGGCATCACCATACAGAGCCGCAGTGTCCAGAAGTTCGATTCCATTTTCGGCCGCTGACTGCAGAATCCTGCTCACTTCATTAAGCGTAGGACGGCCGATCGTATTGCTAATGCCGTATTCGGCGCCGAACTGCACGGTACCGATTCCAAGTCTTTTTTCGTGTGTCATGGATAATATCTCGTTTTCTTCTTCTCAGTCGAGTAGCGCTGATTTGAGTTCAGCGACGACAAATTCGACGTCTTCGTCGCTTAAACCTGGATACATCGGTAAACTAAGCGCCTGTGCGTAGTATGACTCAGCCATCGGGAAATCGCCAGCTACGTGTCGGTATCTTTCTCTATAGTAGGGCTGAAGGTGGACTGGTATGTAATGTACCTGTGTTCCAACGCCCTTCGTTTTCAGACTGTTCATTACCTGCGCCCGTGTACGACCAAAAGCCGCAAAGTCGATATTTACAACATACAGGTGATACGCATTTGTCAGTCCAGCTCGCACCTCAAGTGGTCGCACGCGATCAGAGTCAAAAGACGAGGAAAGACGTGTTGTGTATTGCTTGGCAATTTCGTTCCGCCGATTAATCGACTGTGTTAGTCGCGAAAGTTGGCTGACGCCCAGCGCCGCCTGAATATCGGTGAGCCGGTAATTAAGACCCAATTCGGTCATTTCATAGTACCAGGGATTCAATTCACCCCGGTCTGAAAAGGCCATATCGGTCTGCATGAACTCGCTCTTAATAATTCCGTGCGTGCGCAACTGACGCAGTCGTGTGGCCAGCATCGGGTCAGAAGTCGTCACTGCTCCACCTTCTCCAGTCGCAACATGTTTCACCGGATGAAAGGAGAACACGGTCAAATCACTGTGAGAATTATCACCTATGACGCGACGGCGGCCGGATTCCTGATATTCTGCTCCCAAAGCATGACAGGCATCTTCAATTACGTATGCCCCATGAGCTCGGGCTAATTCAGCTATCAGAGGCATTTCGGCGGGTTGTCCGGCAAAATGAACAGGGACAATCGCTTTGATTCGTCGCTGTTTATCTTTTGATAACAGGCATTTTAGTTCGGCTGGATCAAGCAGGCCGGTTTTCGGATTGATATCGCAAAACTTCACTTCCGCGCCTACATATCGGGCGCAGTTAGCTGACGCGACAAACGTATTGGGAGTTGTTACGACAACATCATTTCGGTTTATATCGAGCGCCATCAGCGCCAGATGGAGCGCCGCAGTCCCATTTGAACAGGCGATTGCGTGGCGAGACGATACCGCTAAGGCCAGCGCATGCTCAAATCGATCGATTGCGGGGCCTTGAGTCAGGAAGTCAGACCGTAGTACATTCGTTACGGCGTCTATGTCTTCTTGCGAGACGTTTTGTCGGCCGTATGGTAGAAACCTCGTTGGAGCTTGTAGGACACTTTTCATGAATTCATCACCCTCCCCCGTTTCAGCGATGAGCGGTCGGATAATTCATAGCGTTCAATTCTCGCGAGGAGTTCATCAAATCGCTGGTCATATCTTTGATTGTCAACCGGCGCTGTTCCCGCCAGACCAGTGTGTCCTCGACGTTAAACGTCGGATCGACATCGGTACGAATCAAATCACGTATTTGGGCAATGGTCATCCATTCAGTATTGGTATTGGAGGCATAGCTGAAACCGTCGTGACAACGCCTACCGTTATATGTCGCGGCATATCTTTCGACATCCCAAAGTTGAGCCGATGGAAGGATGACGAAATGGTGGTCAAATTCGAGAGTATTGAGAGCGTCAGTCTGGGTAATCATCTCTTCGTGAAGCTTCTCCCCTGGGCGCATACCGACGATTTCACGGCGGCATTCCGGCCCGATGGCCTCGGCCATATCAACAATGCGATAGCTGGGAATACGGGGCACGAATATTTCACCACCCCACATGTGGTTCAGTGCAAATACAACTAGATCAACTCCCTGATCGAGGGTGATGTTAAACCGAGTCATGCGGGAGTCGGTGATTGGAATCATCCCTTCTTTCTTCCGATCAATGAAAAATGGGATCACACTACCGCGACTTCCCATCACATTGCCGTAGCGAACGACTGAAAATCGAACGTCACGCGCTCCCTTGAAATTGTTGGCAGAAACAAAGAGCTTGTCCGAACAGAGTTTGGTAGCCCCGTACAGATTGATAGGGGCGGCCGCTTTGTCGGTCGAGAGTGCTACGACTTGTTTTACTCCGCAGAGTATCGCGGCTTCAATGACATTTTGCGCACCCATGACATTGGTTTTGATCGCTTCAAACGGATTGTATTCGCAGGCAGGTACTTGTTTGAGCGCCGCCGCGTGAATCACGATGTCGATTCCTTCCATGGCTCGCTTCAGACGGTCGCCATCGCGAACATCACCGATAAAAAATCGGAGCTGAGGGTAGCGAGAATCCGGGAATTGTTGATTCATCTCGAATTGTTTGAGTTCGTCGCGCGAGTATACGACCATCCGCTTGATATCGGGGTAACGCGACAGGGCCATGTTGATGAATTTGCGGCCGAATGATCCTGTTCCGCCGGTTACGAGAATTGATTTGCCTGACAACATTCTATTTTCTCCCTTGTCCGAGCGCAAAGCGCTACGCCAGCCTTAGTTCGCGATGCGGGGAAAGAGCAAGTCAGGCAATCGACTCGATTAGCTCGATCACAGACGAGATGCGTCCCTGCATCAATTACATCCATGTACTCGCCAGTATTATTATCAAAGGCGGTGCCATGTTAATAACACCCATGGAATAGGTGCTCAAGCTCCTGAGTAATAGCGAGTTATAAGCACAACGAGATCATTGGGGAGATCAGTCTTCTACTGTACACGAGGAAAGAAAGGATCAACACAAGCCGAAAAGTTTTCCGGCCGATAAAATCAACTAACCGACTAATTATCAATTACTTGCAAGAATAATGCTGATCGACGAGATCACACAGGATATGACCAATGAGGATATGCATCTCTTGAATGCGTGGAGTTTCGCTTGAGGGCACCGTGAGGCATAGTTCGGCAGAAAGCCGTGCCCGGCCACCATCGCCACCGGTAAGAGCCGCAGTCACACATCCGATATTTTTCGCGATATCAAGGGCCTCGACGATGTTGGGCGAATTGCCCGACGTGCTCAACCCGATAAGCATATCATGTTTGACCGCCAGCGCAGATACCTGTCGAGAGAATATTGAATCGAAACCGAAATCGTTGCCGATAGCTGTCAATGCAGAAGTGTCGGTGGTTAAAGCGATCGCTGAGAGCGGTCGGCGATTTTTCTCGATGAAGCGTCCGGTGAGTTCAGCGGCAATATGCTGGGCATCGGCTGCAGAGCCGCCGTTGCCGCACAAAAGTATTTTGTTTCCACGTTCTAGCGTGGAAATCATAACATCAGCGACATGCGAAATTTGGTCGTTCAAATCACGCACTTTGGCTAAGAGTTCAGTATGGCGATCGAAAGCGTCATCAATTCGATTCATTTGCGATCATTCCTCAATTCTAAACGGTGAATTTTGGTCGGATTCCCATCTGATTTCGTCGATCTGCTCATTGCGGCGCTCGCCACCGTACAGTCTGTCCGGAGCATTGAACACCAACCCCGGCTGATCGCCAACATTCTTGTACGCGTGTACAACACCCGGTGGCACAATTATCGCCATCGGGTTATGCTCGCCAAATTCAGACACAAATAGACAGCGATACATCGACGCACCCGACCGATTATCCCAAAGATACAGACGAAACGTTGAAGGGCCAACAAAACAAAATAGATCGCTCTGATGCGTGTGCTCGTGCGGTCCGCGAACTGTACCGGGATATGTCAGCGACAGATAGGTCATCTCAGGACTAAAGCCAGCCGGTAGTTCGTTGCGCCGAAATAACTCCACAAGCCATCCTCTTGGATCGCTTTGAATAGTCAGTGGCCGCAAGATCACTCCCGAGATTTCGCCGTTTGTCATATTAATTCCGAAAATACTCAGCTAAGAATTTGCGCAATGAATCGCTATAGGGAGGCATGACATTACATCCTGCTTCGATCAGTCTTCGATTCTCCATAGCCGAATATTTAGGGCGGGGAGCCGGTCTGGCAAGTTCTTCGGTAGTGCAGGGTATCATGTCGACATTCATTTCAAGGAAATCGAACAACTCCAGCGCCAGCTCATACCGGCTGACCGCTCCCATAGCGGCGACATGAAATGTCCCTGCCATCTGGCGGGAGACCAATACTTCAGTTTGTTGTGCGATATTGACAGCCCATGTCGGACAGCCAATCTGATCATCAACAATTCGCAATGGTTCGTATGCTTGCCCTGCTTTCCTCGCATTGATCTGCTTTCTGCCAAGTGCCAGCATATTCTTGATGAAGTTAGCGCCATCCGCACCGTATACCCATGAAATACGCATGATAGTATGGCGTTCAACCAGGCCCCGAACCGCTTCCTCCCCAGCCAATTTTGATTTACCGTACACTGAAAGCGGGTTTGGAATATCGTCTTCGATATACGGTGCTGATTTGCGGCCGTCAAATACATAATCAGTTGAGTAGTACATCATTGCGGCGCCAACAGATTGACAGACATTCGCGACATTCCTGCACCCATCAGCGTTCACCGCCATTGCCCGGTCCGGATCGATTTCACAGGCATCGACATCGGTCCATGCGGCGCAATGGACGACCATGGACGGCTTGAATGTTTTGATATACTCAAACACTGACTCCCTGTCGGTAATCTCCAAGTCTACGTGCGTCACACCAATAACCGGCCCGCACCGTGAAAGCGTTCTCATTAGTTCGGAACCGAGCTGTCCGCGCGATCCCGTGATCAGGATATTACCCGAGAGAGTCCCCATCTTTGATCACTCCGCGTAAATATTTCCGGTAGTCACAATCAGGGAGCCGTTCGGCCAATTTCTGCAATTGATATCTCGATATGTACCCCATTCGATAGGCAACTTCCTCTAAGCACGCGATTTTTTGTCCTTGTCTTTTTTCGATCGTAGAGATAAACTCTCCTGCACTTAACATATCCTCAGGCGTACCTGTGTCGAGCCACGCAATACCTCGCCCGAGTTGGATGACTTTGAGTTTTCCACGTTCGAGATATGACCGGTTAACGTCTGTGATTTCCAACTCACCTCTCGCCGATAGCGCAAGTCCACGAGCGATATCCGCCGCTTCTGAATCGTAAAGATATAAACCGGTTACAGCTAAGTGTGAGGCGGGCTGGGTTGGCTTTTCTATAATAGACACCGGCTTACCGGAGGCATCAAGTGTGACGACACCGTAGCGTTCTGGGTTGCGAACAACATATGCGAAGATTCTCGCGCCACCGTTAAACGACCGCGCATCACGAAGAAAATCGTAACTGCCGTAGAATATATTGTCACCGAGAATCAACGCGCATGAATCGCCGCCTATGAACTCCTGACCGATTATGAGCGCCTCGGCGATCCCATTGGGCTTCTCTTGAACAATATAAGAAAGCTTGATGCCGAGTTGACTACCGTCGCCAAGCACACTGCGCATCTGTGGTAAGTCACGAGGCGACGATATTATGAGAATATCTTTGATACCAAAGAGCAACAAAGTCGACAGCGGGTAGTAAATCAGTGGTTTGTCATAAATCGGCAGAAGCTGTTTGCCCGCCACCTGTGTCATCGGATACAAGCGGCTTCCATTGCCGCCTGCCAAAATAATCCCTTTGGTCACCCCCGGGCTCATTTCGCCTCCCGAATCCGGTGATCATACATTCCAGAATAGTATTCGCGATATGATCCGTTGGTACATTGTTCAACCCAGGCGCTGTTCGACAAATACCAGTCAATAGTTTTATCAAGTGCTTCGTCAAACGTAAACGATGAGCGCCACCCGAGTTCACGGATAATCTTAGTAGAATCAAGGGCATACCGGCGGTCATGACCGAGGCGGTCGGCGACAAACAAAATCTGTTGCTCACGCGGGGTTCCGCCCAATCGTGTATCCAATCGCCGACAGATAGCGGTAACCAAATCAATATTTGCCAGTTCGCTTCCTGAGCTGACGACATACGATTCACCTGCTTGTCCCCGATGGAACACCAAATCAAGCGCCCTGCAATGATCGATCACAAACAGCCAATCCCTGCGATGTTTGCCGTCACCGTAAAGTGGGATAGGCAAACCTGCTACCGCATTGCGAATAACGAGAGGAATCAGCTTTTCAGGAAATTGGTACGGCCCAAAGTTATTACTCGAATTGGAAATGACTGTGTCCAGTCCGTAGGTACGATTATATGCCCTTACCAGATGATCAGCTCCCGCTTTGGTTGCGGCATACGGCGAATTGGGAGCGTACAGAGCGCCCTCGGCGAATATCTGCGACTCGGACGCGGATCCAAACACTTCATCTGTGGAAACGTGATGGAATCTAAGTGCTACTCCCCTGCCCAATGACGCTCTGGCATGCTCCAGCAAATTAAACGTGCCGATCAGGTTGGTCTGCACAAACGGCGACGGCCCAGCAATTGAACGATCTACATGAGATTCCGCCGCGAGATGCACTACGGCGTTGACCGCGTGCCGTTCAAAGCAATCAGCGAGCGCGGCGGTGTTGCAGATGTCTAACTTCTCAAACTGATAGTTGGGGGAAGATTCTATAGCCGCCAGATTAGCCGGATTTGCCGCGTAGGTCAGGCAATCGCAATTGACAAACAAATAATTTGGGTAGCGTGGCACCAAATATAACAGCAAATTCGACCCGATAAATCCGGCTCCTCCGGTTATAATTATCCGTTTGTCGAATTGTTTACTGAGTGACGATGAGGACATATCGGTCTCGCATTACCGGCTGAGTCTAAGATGCTCCGGTGGCGTCAAGAAAGAGCCGGCGGAGGGAATTGAACCCCCGACAGCCTGATTACAAATCAGGTACTCTACCAACTGAGTTACGCCGGCTATATTTTGTATCGTCGTTCCTACACCTGCTTTTTCCACTTCACACCCTGTGGTGTGTCCTCAAGCAAGATACCCATTTCTCCCAATTGCTCACGAATTCTATCTGCCAGAGCAAAATCTTTTGATTTTCGAGCTGCCTGCCGACGCGCAATCAGCGCTTCAACTTCAGATTCAAGCGATTGCTTTTTCAGCTCCAAACCAAGAACGGTATCAAACCGCCTTACAAGTGACAAAGCCGAATCGCGCTCGGCGGTCGAAAGATGTCCGTCGGCTTTCAACCTGTTAATATCCCGAATCAAATCAAATACGATACCAAGAGCGCCGCTGATGTTCAAATCGTCATCCAGCATCGCCTCAAACCCATCGCCAGCCGCTTTTAGCACACCGGTCGCCTCGCCGTTGCTACTGCCGCCCGCGAAGTCTTCGAGATTGCCGATGAAGTCGTTGTAGCGCTCTAGTGCGCCACGCGCTCCATCGAGGCCATCGAAAGTAAAATTCAACTGCTGGCGGTAGTGCGTCGACAACAACAGATACCGTACGACTGTCCCGGAATATCCTTTGGCTAAAATATCTCTGAGCGTGAAATAGTTCCCCAGAGACTTGGACATTTTCTTTCCTTCGACAATCAAATGCTCGGAGTGCAACCAGTAATTAACAAACTGTTGACCCGTCGCGCCTTCCGACTGAGCGACCTCATTCTCATGGTGAGGAAACATGTTATCCACGCCCCCGGTGTGAATGTCAAAGCGCTTGCCCAGATATTTCATTGCCATCGCGGAGCACTCTATATGCCATCCAGGGCGACCCTTGCCAATTTCGGTCTCCCAAAATACATCGCCGTCGCCCTCGTCGTGGGCTTTCCATAACGCAAAATCTGATACCGATTCTTTTTCGTATTCATCAGACGCTACCCGTGCTCCGGCTTTCAGACCGCTCATATCAAGATTTGCCAACTGACCGTATTTGGAGAAAGCCGAAATTTTGAAGTAATAGTTGCCATCGATATTGTAGGCCATTCCACGCTCGACCAGCTCTTTAATAATCTCAACCATTTCGGGAATATGATCGGTCGCCGCCGGATACCGTTCGGCCCGCTCAATGCCAACAATGTCAATATCGTCAAAAAAGGCCTGTATATACGGAGCTGTGAACTCTTTGAGTGTTTTCTTCTGCGCGTTCGAGGCCTTGATGATTTTGTCATCAATATCCGTCAGGTTCATCACCTGCGTAACTTCGTACCCTTTATATTTGAGATACCGGCGTAGTAGATCCTCAAATATAAAAGTACGAAGATTGCCGATATGCACATAATTGTAGACCGTAGGGCCACAGGTGTACATCCGAACTTTACCCGACTCAAGTGGTTTGAATTCCTCCTTGGTTCGGGAAAGAGTATTTTTAAATACCAGCGCCATCAATTATCCCTGAGTCAATGAAGTCACGGTCTTAGCGTCAAGTTGCGCGATTACCTCGCAGACGAGCTTGACCGTATTGTCATAATCCTGGCGGTGCATCAGACCGTTGTGGCTATGAATATATCTAACCGGTGGACCAATACAAATCGACGGAACTCCCGCCCTACTGAGATGGATACGGCCGCCATCGGTCGCGCCGCGTTCCATATAGGTAAGGTTATGCGGAATCTTCTTCTGCTGAGCCGTCTTTAGCACCAAATCTCGCAACTTCAAATTCGGAATCATACCGGCGTCGTACAATAAAATCGAGGGGCCGCCACCTAGTTTCTCGACCTTTCCCCCGCCATCGGGTGGAATATCCTGAGCGATACCGGTATCTACCACGATGCATACATCAGGGTCGGTAATATGCGCCAGCGTCATCGCCCCGCGACAGCCGACTTCTTCTTGAACAGACGCACATCCCATTATGGTGTTCGGGTGCTTGGCGGTCTTGAATTTGCGCATGACGTCAACCACCACAGCGCACGCTGATCTATTGTCGAACGCCTTACTGCAATACACCTGAGGATTCCCCATGATAGTAAAATCGCTGTCTGGAATGATAGGATCGCCGACTTTGATGCCGAGCTTTTTCTTTACGTCAAATTTTTGCTGTACTCCGACATCAATGAACATGTCTTTGATATCAAGTACTTTCTCACGTTCCGCGGCGGTTAGCAAATGAGGCGGCTTTGAACCGACAATTCCAAGCACCGGTCCGTTTGATGTGCTTATCCTCATACGCTGACCAAGAGCAACATGCCCCCACCAACCACCCAACGGCAAGAATTTTATGTAACCGTCTTTGGTGATCTCCTTCACCATGAACCCGATTTCATCCATGTGACCGACCACCATCACTCGCGGCAACGCCGCGCTTCCCTTCTTGCGAGCGACTATTGATCCCGTCTTGTCGGTTTCTATACTGTCTGACAACGGCTTCAACTCGCGACGCATGATAGCGCGCACTTCGTCTTCGTAGCCGGAGACGCCGTTGGCCTCGGTGATTTCTTTTAAGAGAAGTTCGGTTTTATCCACGTCTTTACCTCATGCAATCATTGTTGATTGCTAATAATATAGGGTCTGCAAGTCCGTTCGTCCAATCAAAAGTCGAGGTGGTCGAACAGCTCGCTTAGGGAGTCTATCCTGCGATTCAATAGTGGCATATCGGTGGGATATTCTCGTCCTTCTTTTACCTTCAGGATGGCTGGCATGCCGATTTCAGTAGGACCGACAATATCTTCTTTGTAGCGGTCACCGATATACACGCATTCCTGAGGGGCCACGCCTGCCTGATTGGCGGCTTTGTAAAAGATATCTGGATGCGGCTTGCGAAGTCCGAAAGTGGAAGAAAATATGGTAAAATCCAGAAATGGCGCGATTCCGAATCGTTTTAGCTCGTGCTGATGCGCGCGCTCAGGGAAAACAGTGTTTGAGATCAGACCGATTGTCCCGACTCGTGCCCTGAGGCGCTTGAGAGTCGCAATGGTGTCGTCGTATGCGTATAAATGTTTGTCAACGGCTGAATAATAGGCGTCAAAGAACTTCTCGCAGAGTCCGTTGGTGTTTTCCCAGCCCATATTTACAAAAAGCGCCTGCGCGGCTTTGACAACATCCCATTCGACATAATGCTCATCAGCCATTTTGCGAAAATCTCTCTTGGCCGCTTCCATCGCCTGATGAAACTCGCCTGACTCAGGGACAGAATAGCCGGACTTTTTGAGGAACCTTCGGCCTGCCTCGGCACATTCCTTGTTCAGTTCTTCCCACGGCACCGCTTCGTACTCGATGAGCGTGGAGCCAAGGTCGAAAATGACGGCCCGGGGTTTGAGTTTTTCCACGCTTTAGTCTTTCCTATTCAGTCCGGATTTAATTATCCGCTCAAGGAGTTGGTCAAATTCAATGCCAGCGGCCTTAGCCGCCATCGGCGCCAGTGACAGATTAGTCATCCCGGGCAAACTGTTCAATTCAAGACAGTAACTTCGACCATCGTCGGCCGACAGAAAATCTATTCGGGCTAGCCCAGACGCTCCTACAACTTCGTACACCAGCAAAGCGGCGTGGTGAAGTCCGGCGGCGGCTTCAGCGGAGATTGACGCAGGCACGATGTACTCGGATTTCCCCTTGGTGTACTTTGCCTCATAATCGTATAGCCCGCTCTTAGGGCGTATTTCAACAACAGGAAACGCGGTTCCGTCCAGCACCGACACGGTCAATTCGCGTCCGTGAATATATTCTTCGACCAGAATATGTCGAGATTCCTTTGCGGCGAGCGTAAATGCCGGTCCAATCTGTTCCACCTGCTCAACCTTGGTCAACCCAACCGTCGAGCCGCCGTCATTTGGTTTAACAATGAACGGCAAGCGAAAAGTGTGCGAGACCGAGTCAATCATTTCGCGAGTTGGATCATTCCCATCCAGAGAATACAGTTGCCAGTGGGGAGTACGAACGCTTACCGTTGACATCAGACGCTTGGTCAATGCTTTGTTCATCGCCACCGCTGAAGTTGTCATATTTGAGCCGGTGTATTTTTTACCACAAAGTTCCAGCAGGTTCTGAAGGGTTCCGTTCTCCCCTGCACCTCCATGTAAAGCGATAAAAACGATGTCGATATCCGCCAATTGTCCGGAGTTCATAGCTAAAGCTACTTCAGACGATACTGCTGAATCAGGTAGCGTATTGCTTTCACCTGCTGGTTTGGGCAAATACTTGCCCGACTGATCCAACAACGAACAACCACTAGCCGGGTCGATTGCTGTGACATCATAGCCAAGCCGTTGAAGGCCAGCCGTGATAGCGGAGCCGCTGTTGAGCGACACCTCACGTTCGCTTGAATTTCCTCCTGCCAGTACAAGTACTTTCATGATCGTTTCTTTCGATGCAATGCCCAAAAGCGATGGGCCGTTAATATCACGACTCCACCAATAAGTATCGGCCAAATAATCCGGGTATACGCGGCAATAAACCTCTCAAGTTCGCTAAAATTCCTCACTACCGAGGCGGCAAGATACATAACCAACGTCGTAAACGCCAAATAGGAAACCGCCGAGAATACAAACATCTTCAGGGTATCATAGCGGGCGATGCCCGTCGCCACCGCCAAAGCCGAGCGTAACCCCAAAGCAAACCGCGAGATCAACAGCACCAGCATTCCCCATTTTTGCAGTCGGGCTTCCATCTTGAGAACATCGATTGCCGAAAAATACTTGAAATTCTTCCTGAGAAAGTAGCCCCTACCGTAGTTTCTACCGAGGAAAAACAGCATCATAATCGAACACATACCACCGGCCATCATAATGAGCAGTGTTACGGGAAAATTCAGCCGTCCGGCCGCAACGAGCGCTCCGGCCGCCGCAACGAAGGTGTCCCCCGGAAATGGCGGGAAGATATTCTCGATGAAACACGCGGCAAAGAGTACCAGATATACAAGCAACGGTCCGTGCGCAAAGACCTGATCGAGAAACAGATTAATATGCTGAATCGAATCAGTCATTGGCACAAATGAGACAAACGGCCATAGCCGCTATCCCCTCCTCACGACCAACAAACCCCAGTCGCTCACTGGTAGTGGCCTTGATCCCGATTCGAGACGGTGCGATTCCCATCGCGTCGCTAATCCGCTTTTTCATCTCAGTTATATGCGGGTTTATTGGTGGTCGCTCGGCCAGTACTGTAGCGTCGATATTTACTATCTGGTGAAATCCGGCCGCTTTTATCAGTCGGGCAACCTCGCAAAGCAGTTTCAGTGAATCAGCGTCTTTGGATTTCGGATCAGATGGCGGAAAATGACTGCCAATATCGCCTAGTCCGGCCGCTCCCAAAAGAGCATCGCTTATGGCATGGAGGAGGACATCGGCGTCGCTATGTCCAAGCAGTCCTTTTTCAAACGGGATTTCCACACCGCCGAGTACGAGCCGCCTTCCGGTGACTAAAGGATGCACATCGAATCCCTGTCCAACACGAATCTCAGCCATTGCTTTCCCTTTGTAATACGGCCTCAACTACTATAAGGTCTTCTGGTCGAGTCACTTTGATATTTGGATGTGTCGGTTCGACTATTCGCACTCGAACTTCGTGCTCTTCCACAAGCGCGGCATCATCGGCAAACGATTGTTCTCCGAGTTTTTCGTGAGCATTCAGGATCACGCCGACTTCAAACACCTGAGGTGTCTGCGCGTAATACAACTCAGTGCGATCAATAGTAGAACGGATCACGCCGCCTGAAGTTTTCTTAATTGCGTCGCTGGCCGGAATAGCGAGAATCGCCGCTCCTCCGGTACCGGCGGCTGAAACTACCCGGTCAATATCGGTCGGCGCCACCAACGGCCTAGCGCCATCGTGGATAGCGACCAAACCTTTGCTATCTTGACAGGTGCGTAACCCCGCCAACACTGATTGAGAACGAGTCTCTCCGCCAGCCACAACATGCCTCACTTTAGTAAAGCGCTCTAATGATACCATGTCCTTAACTGTTTCAATGAATTCGGTCGGTGTTACTATTGTAATAGATCGAATAGAGGACGCCGCTTCAAACCGCCTTATAGTCCAGACAAGCAAAGGACAGCCGCACACTTTCACAAATTGTTTCGGGGTGTCACCGCCAAAGCGTATCGAACGTCCCCCTGCTACTATTATCGCGTCTGCTTTCATTAGCCGGAATATATCGCTCTCAAATGACCGTGAAAAGCGGATTATAGGATGAGCATGGCGTCGCCATACGAATAGAAGCGATACTCTTGCTCAACCGCCTCACGGTAGGCATCGAGCACCCGCTCACGACCGGCAAAAGCGGACACCAGGACAAGCAGTGATGATTGCGGCAGGTGGAAATTTGTGACCAACCGGTCAACAACTTTGAATTCAAATCCTGGCTTAATGAACAAATCAACCAGACCGGAAAAGGGCAAAACCATATCGTTCGCATTGGGGGCCGCCTCAAGAGTTCGAACCGAGGTTGTGCCGACAGCGATGATTTTCCCGCCATTTATTCGCACCCGGTTTACGTCATCGGCGGCCGTTGCGCTCAATTCGGCGAACTCCGGATCAACCTTGTGGTCCTCGATACGCTCTGTCTTGATTGGCTTGAACGTGCCCGGGCCGACATGCAAGGTCAACTCGATGACCGTCACACCCTTCTTTCTGATAGCATTGAGAAGGGGCTTTGTAAAATGTAGCCCTGCGGTTGGAGCGGCTACCGCCCCTGATCTATTCGGGTCGGCAAAGACTGTCTGGTACCGTTGCTGGTCGAGCGCACCGTCAGCCCGCGAGATATACGGCGGTAGCGGCACATGCCCAAACTTGGAGATAATCGCGCTACGATTCGATTCAGATCCAAAGTCAACAACCCATCGCCCGTTATCGATATGCTTTGCAAGTTTAACGCTATGTCCCAGCCCAAAGATGATCTCTTCCCCTTCGCGCAATCGTCGGGTAGGGCTTACCAACGCCAGCCATGAATCACCCAAAGATATATCGCTCTCCGGTCGAACCAGAAAGACCTCAATCTTTCCGCCTGTTTTTCTTTGGGCCGAAAGGCGGGCCTTGAAAACTTTAGTATTGTTGACCACCAAGCCGTCACCCGGATTGAGATGGCCAAGGAGATCTGGAAAACGGACATGTCGACGCTCTCCGGACTCTCTGTCAAGCACCAACAAGCGCGAATCAGTTCGGCGTCGGGGCGGTTGTTGGGCAATCAACTCAACGGGAAGCAGAAAATCAAAAAAACTGACATCCATTATCAGAACCTACCGTGTCGAACCGCTCAAACCCGCTTGAACAGTGTCAGCCGATCGATGTATAACCGGGCCAGCGCAGTTTGTTCGTATGAAAGGGTCGTCGGCAGTTGATGAGCATCCAAATATCGTTCGAGCGCGTTCAATGCGGCACGGACATCGGCAACCGTCAGAACCACGGCAGTGTCATTTTTGAGCTGGTCGCGAAATCGTGTCGTTTCGGTGATCAGAATAGCCACCGAGCCAGCCGGGTCAATCTGACCCTCGAGTATCTGCGCACCCAACGATTGTATCAGTAAATTGATGTTGTTGGTATTCATTATTCTAATATATAGCGGAAAGAGCCAATTTACACCTGCCACTGCAATTGCTGAACCGCACAAGAATACGCAGAATGGCTTTCCCAAGGGATGACCTATGAATCCACACACAACCCCCAAGAAGAACTGAGATAAGACAACCTGCCATATAATAATCCTTTTCCCCCACCACTGTCTACCGCCTATTGGCTTTTTTCCCGTAGAGGGTGCGGCAGAACCCTGTTTTCGATATTCCCGCCCCTCCCACGAATTGCGATACACTACAGGCACTGAAAGAAACAGCACGTATACAAAAGTTGCGGCTATTATTCCCCACCAGTTGGTATCCCGCAATACATTGACAAATTCGGACACGATTCGTATTTCCGTAACATCTCTGATTAGAACAGTGATTGCTGGGGCGTTCCGCCCGGTAGTTTCATTCCCAAATGCGCGGCCGCCTCGGCAGAGGCCATTCGACCTCGCTTGGTTCGCTGAATGAAACCTATTTTGAGCAAGTATGGCTCGACCATATCAACCAAGGTGTCAACCTCCTCGCTCAGAGTCGCCCCAAGCGCCTCGATACCGACCGGCCCACCCTTGTAATACTCAATAATTATCTTGAGAAGTTTCCGGTCAAGCTGGTCAAGCCCGGCAACGTCGATCCCTTCGGACTCAAGCGAAGCGGCGGCGCTTTCGGCAGTCATATTTCCATTCAATTTCACAGTAGCATAATCGCGCACCCGCCGCAAAAGTCGGTTGGCGATACGCGGCGTTCCACGTGAGCGTGACGCTATTACTCCCGCCGCCTCACGAACAATCGTGATATCCAACAGCTTGGCCGAGCGCACAATAATCTCTTCCAAGTCGGCAGGCGGATAAAAATCGATATGGTAATGAAGGCCAAACCGATCTCTCAGCGGCGCGGAGATCATGCCTGCCCGTGTGGTCGCGCCGACCAGCGTGAATCTTTTCAACGGGACATTGATCACTTTGGCAAAAGCCCCTTTGTCCACAACAAAGTCAACCTTGAAATCTTCCATCGCCGGATAGATGAATTCCTCAATCACCGCCGATAGCCGATGTATCTCGTCGATGAATAATATGTCTCCCTCATTGAGATTAGTGAGAATCCCCATCAAATCACCTGCTCTCTGAAGCGAAGGCCCTGAAGTGCTGATAATTTTTGATCCCATTTCGGAGGCGATAATGTGCGCCAGCGTGGTCTTTCCAAGTCCTGGTGGGCCATAGAGCAAAACATGCTCCACCGGCTCGCCTCTCCCTTTTGCGGCTGAAATTAATATCTCGAGCTTGGCCTTGAGTTCGGGCTGGCCGATATATTCGCGCAACGCCTTTGGACGAAGTGAAAACTGAACCAGATCTTCTTCAGGGGTGATTGTCCCTCCGGTCACAACTCGTTCGCGCGTCACATGGCCTCCACTCTGGATTTTTGTCCATTGCGGAAGATCACCCGGATCAATTCTTCTGCCAGAGTAATCTGGGGATTGGCTTTGATAGCGGCGGCTATCATCTCCTCGGCCTCGGACCGCTTGTACTGAAGCTGTAACAGAACTTCAAGGGCCTCAGCGGAGACTGGCGGGGATACGGCATCCCGCACGGCAAGCGGTTCATCGCTCCTGGACAACGCGAACTTGGCGACTTTACCATTTAACTCGGCAATGATTACTTCGGCCAGTCGATTGCCGACACCGGGCAACCGTCGCAGAGTTGCGATATCGCGATTTTCAATCGCCACCGCTATTTCACGAATCGGCAGGATAAGAGATTTGAGCGCTTTCTTAACCCCAAGTCCCGGCACCTGCGTGAATACCTGAAAAAACTCCCGATCTACCGGATTGGTGAAACCAATTAATCGAGGGTAATGATTGGATTTCTTGTCTCCTGCTTCGATGTAATAGAGCGTATCAAAAACGATCTCTGTGGCCGCACCGTGATCTTTAAGACGAAACGCAACAGCCGACGGAAGCAAGACCTCGTAGGTCAGTCCGCCATTTTCCACCAAAGCGTACTGATCATGAATCTGGCGAAGCGTTCCCGATAGACGACTTATCACTTCACCCCTGCCATTTCACCGTAATGCTCCAATGCTCGGCAGTGGCAAAGCGCGACCGCGAGAGCATCGGCGGCGTCCGGAGGATCGGGGGTTTTGGACAGACCCAAAGCGCTCCGAATCATCAACTGCATTTGTCCTTTTGTAGCGCGACCATTTCCTATCAGAGATTTTTTCACGCGTGTCGAAGCGTACGGAAATACCGGCAGACCCTTCTCAGCCGCTTTAAGAAAAACAACTCCACGGGCGTGGCCCATGATGATGGCGGTTTTGGGATGAGCATAGTGTGAATACAGCTCCTCAATCGCGACCACTTCCGGCGCAAATTCCAACATAATCTCATCAAGGGCGACAGAAATTTCACACAACCGCTGGGCCAATGTCCCCTTTTCATTGGTCCTAATCACCCCGGCCTCCACAAGGCGGGGCGAAACACTCAGGGTGTCGATTACTCCGTACCCGGTTATCTGAAGACCCGGATCAATTCCCATAACTCGCATAATGAATAAGTTGCCAAACTGCCGACCTAATATCAACAACAAAGAAGCCGCTCGTGGACAGATGTGGTGTTGTGTTGTGCCGTCCCCCCCTATTCTTGTAGGTCGGGTTGCACGTATTCCGCTTGCGGAATCGAGCCTACCCGACATCTTATGTGCTATCTTAAATCTGTTGTCTAATGAGGGGAATGTGCGTCTATAACGGGAAATCATGCGCTTAGGTGTTGCCATCACAGAGAACATTATCCTATACTGTCCTTGATGTGATGATAGAAGGCCTGATGAAAAAGCTATTTTTGTGGTTTTCTGCAATTGTCATTCCGGCGAAGGCCGGAATCCAGTCTTGTCTTCCAATAAGTTAAGACTGGACCCCGACCTTCGTCGGGGTGACATTTCAGTCGCTACTCACCGAAAGAGAATTTTTTCAACAAGCCCTAGACGGAGGGGTCGGGTGTGACGCGTCGGACAATCTGTTTTTTAATCGTTCTGGTACTCAAGGCGATTTCTCACGTCGTAGGAGCTCCGGAATCTCAAAATAATTTCCGTATCGAGTATGCGCCAGCAACAGTCGCGCTCGATAGTCCGGCCTTTTGCAGAGGGATACACAATGTAGGCAATATCGTATTGCCGGTTGGAAACGATGGGACTTTCGGAGCGCGCGGAAAGTATTATCTGGACTGTTTCACTGGAGGAACGACCTATATTGGATGTCTATTCCCAAAGGGTTCGGATGCAGACTATCTATTTCGAGGTGCGTTTTGGATAGGCGCGCTGATTTACCGTGACACGCTTGTTTCGGTAGGGGCCGATGGCTGGGACGGGGGAAATGAACTGTTCCCCGATGTCTCACCACAAGGGAAGATCATCTATCGTTCAATCACGGACCCGACGTCGCCCTCATACTTAGAAGCGGTCTCGGAACAGGATTTCATCGCCACGTACTGGGATACGTGTCTATCCTGCCCGGGAATGACCACCGATAGAATTGATTTCCGGTCGCATCGTCCATTAAAGATCGAAGTTACTCAGCGCTCGTATGCCTGGTCATATCAATATGCGCAGAATTTTGTGCTTTTTGACTACACTATTCGAAACATCGGCCTGCGCAAACTTTCCAAGGTGTATATGGGAATTCATGTCGACTCGGATGTAAATGGCCCCGAGGATGACGTTGTAGGATTTCGGCGGGCACTCCCATCATGGTACTCACCCGGTGGCAAATGTTCTTATGAAGATTCGCTGACTATGGCCTGGGTTGTGGATGACAATAGTGATTTCAGAACTGCCTCAGGTGTGACGGCCACCTGTTTAGTGAGAACACCGACTGATGACACAAAGGTTTCATTCAATTGGTGGGCGGGCGGCTGGGGAATATCTCGTGACTTTGGCCCCCAGAGAAAGAGCAGAATTCGTGATTTCGGCACTGATGGCGACGGATTCCCTTCCGGGGATCGTAACAAATACTGGGTCCTCAGCAACGGAGAAATTGATTATGATCAGGTCTATTCACTTTTCAACAGATCGATAGAATCTGAGCAAACCACTCCGCCCCTGAGCCTTGCGGGTGACATTGCTGATGGATGGGACACATATTACCTACTTTCTTTCGGCCCCTTTGATTTGGAATCCGGTCAGTCGTTGCCTTTGTCCTTCGCCTATGTCGGCGGGTTGGATTTCCACAAAGATGATACCAACGCCCTCAATCTTCCAGTCAACCCTGATGAGTATTATCGGAATGTATCTTTTGATAATCTCGACTACAACGCCACCTGGGCCGACTGGGTCTACGACAATCCCGGCTGGGACACCGACAGCGATGGGTATGCTGGCAAGTTCCATCTCTGCCAGACCGGCGATTCGACCTTTGTGCGGGTCGATACAACTTTCAACTCGGATAGTTCAGTCATTCTCTTGATTGACACTATCTGGGAATATGAGACCGAGGACACGATCTGGTACAAAGGCGACGGTGTCCCGGATTTCCGGGCCGCCTCGCCGCCGCCACGACCGGATATTCGGCTGATTATGGCAACCGGGAAGATCGTGATACAGTTCAACGGCTGGCGATCTGAAACAGCGCGGGATTTCTTCACCCACAAGGTTGATTTCGAAGGGTATCGGGTCTATATGGCCCGCGATGACCGTTGGAGCAGTTATTCGCTGTTGGACACCTACGACCGCGAGAATTATGACAAATTCGTGTGGGACACCGCCTTTGGTGACTATGGCGCGTTTGTGTTGAAAGATGACCCGTTCACGATGGAGCAACTCCAGTGCAGGTATGCCCCTATGGGATGCGCCGACTCCAACTGGAACCCGCTGGTTTACACGATAAGCCATCCGTACGAGATGCCCGGATACCCCGATTCGCTCTTCTATTTCAGCATCCACGACTATAACCGATCAGAAGTGGGAGTAAACACCGGTATCAAAAAGCTCTTCCCTGATGCCCCGTTCCCAAAATCCCTCAACAAAGATTCCTGCTTGGCCGCCGACACCACCGAGGAGGGGTATTTCAAGCATTTTGAATACGAATATACCATCGACAACCTCTTGCCGACCGTTCCGTACTATATATCAGTGACCACCTTTGATTTTGGCGCACAAAATCTGGGGATGCCGCCGATGGAATCACCCCGAACCGAGACGCCGATTATTACCTATGCTCAGGAGTCGAGCGATTCAGTCGTGGCCAAGGATATGAAAGTAGGTATTTACCCGAATCCCTACCGAATCGACGGTGGATACGCGAAGCTCGGCTTTGAAGGCACCGGCCCCGGCGAACGGGACAGGCCGGCTGATCGCAACCGACGGATTCATTTCTACAATCTTCCGGCGCAGTGCTCGATCAAGATATTCACCCTTGACGGTGATTTGGTGCGAGAGATCGATCACGATTTGAGTTCTGCCGACCCGTTGTCGAATCACGACACCTGGGATTTGATCACGCGGAACACCCAGTTGGCGGTATCGGGGTTGTATTACTGGACGGTCGAATCCAGAGACGGGAAAGTGCAGATGGGGAAGCTGGTATTGATTATGTGAGTACGGCGTCGGGTGAGGGCACCCGACATCACCACGTTTGCGCCACTTCCGATTGACTTCAGGCTGAGCTTATCGAAGCCCACCGCTACGCGGTGGGTATTCCGCGAATTCTCCTAATCCTCACCGCGGAGCGGTGAGCTACCTATTATCAAGTTCGCCAAGGCGAGATTTCTTCGAGTAGTTTATCCTGAGCGAAGTCGAAGGACCCGCAATAGCAGACTTTAGGGGTTTCTCAAAACTCCCTTTGCGAAGGGCGCCCATGCGAAAAAACGCCTTGACAGTTCGCATAGAGTGGATATGTTGTATCCATTAGATACTTCCGATATGCTTATATATCAGGGTACCGACGCATGAAAAAATTGGTCATCACATTTACAGTGCTTTTTCTTGTAAGAAGTGGATTTTCCGAAAGTCTACCCACCTACTGGCAGGTTGTCCTATCGTACGATCCGAACTCTCTCTCTCTGCCGCAAGTGACACCCATTCCGGCGATGACCAAAACCCCTCTCACCCCAGGGCTTGTGGGGGCGCCGGTCCATGTCGACTATAATATGGAATGGCTTGACGCTTCCGGTCACATATTGTTCGCCACTACTGACGCGATCCCACTCGGTGTAAGGTCAGCGCTGGCTGAAGGCGCTCCTTGCGAAATGCAAATTCCTGAGGCCGGTCTCATTGTTCTTCGCTTGAAGGGGCCGGAATCAACCGGCAAACCGTCGGCTCTGCGGCTGACACAGACACAGGTGCATCGAAAGTTAGGTGCTCTGAGTGCAATTCCAGCGGTATTTGATCAAGCAACAGTAACCTTGCCGATTCAGCAAATTTCTGCCCCGCTGGCCAAACTGGCAGGTCCGGTTGGGTCGACCAAGGTTCGTGACACCGGCCCGGATGGAAATCGAATGGTTGTGCTGGTTATGGGCGATGGCTATACCGCCGCCGACCTTGCCACAGGTTCGTTTACAAATTCAACCAATTCTTTGGTTTCGGCATTCTTGGGCAAATCGCCTTGGGATATCGGGTTTGCGGTTGCCAATGTCTACCGGATAGATGTTGAAAGCAACCAATCAGGTTCAGACCATGACCCTTATGGCACTTTCAAAGACACATATTTCAATTCTTCGTTTTGGGTATCGGATATCGAACGATTATTGGCAATCAATAGCATCGGTTACTCAAGAGCAATTGCCGCCGCAGACCTATATGTTGGCGTCGGTGTTTGGGATGCCATTTTTGTGCTTGTGAATTCTACCAAATATGGCGGATCAGGTGGCAGTATTGCTGTCTCATCCGTACATCCCTTAGCAAATGAAATCATATTGCACGAATATGGCCACACCTATGCCGGTCTCGCGGATGAGTATTCATCCGCCTATCCGGGGTATCCTCCGGGCGACTGGGAGCCGAACGTAGATTTCGATTTCTCCGGACCGGGGTTGAAATGGTCTATTTGGGTTGAGCCGGGAACACCGCTCCCCACCCCCGCAACTGCGCCATATGCCAGCACTGTCGGAACTTTTGAGGGCGCTCGCTATCAGACAACAGGGATTTATCGTCCGTGGCTTAACTGCCTTATGCGATCACTCGGAGTAGGATTCTGTCCTGTTTGCAAAGAGGCAAGCTTGCAATCGCTCTTAGGGGAAGTTGCTTTGATTGATGCCACACAGCCGCCAGAAGCTACAACTGTTTTAGTAGGCAATGGTCCTGACCACTACATTGCCATTATCCCGATACCCTTGCCAGGACTGACATACGAGTGGAAACTCAATGGGATCATTCAGCCGGAAACTGGCCAGACCACGCAACTAAACGCCGAACGAATCTATGCCACGCTCGGCGGACCAGCTGGGAGTTTGTCTGCAAAGATTGCGTTTGCAAGCCCGCTTATCCGGCAATTCACGGTAACGCGAGGCATCAACTGGCCGGTCCGGGCCGACTGCAATGGGAACGCATTGTCAGATGACATTGATTTATCATTGGGGATAATGCACGATGTCAATCTCGACGGTACACCCGACGAATGTCTAGATTACTTTTGCTGTGAGGGACTTACCGGCAATGTCGATTGTTCGGTAGATGACAATGTCGATATAAGCGATCTGTCGGCGCTCATCGACAACTTGTATATTACTTTGGGACCACTCTGTTGTGTGGCGGAAGCGAATGTCGACGGAAACGGAGGATTAGGAGCGATAGACATTTCTGATCTCTCGCGCCTGATAGATTACCTGTACATCTCGTTCACTGATCCTGCGGTTTGCCCCTGAGCCGTAGGACAAACCATACTTTCGCCCGAGTCGCGCCAAAGAAATCAGGCCAGTCTGTTCAGCAACTCCTCATCGATATCGAAGTTGGCATAGACCTTTTGAACATCGTCGTATTCTTCGAGCGCTTCCATCAACTTAAGCATCGAACCGGCCTCAGACTCTGAGGTCAATTTGACAGAGTTCTTGTGGATCATCGTAACTTCAGATGAGACCATCGGAATCTTGGCTTTTTCTAGCGCCTCTTTTACCGGCTCAAGATCGTGGGGTTGAGTGATTATTTCGTAGGCCCCCGCCTCGCTCTTGAAATCTTCAGCGCCTGCATCCATAGCAAGTTCCATCAATTTGTTTTCGTCGGCGGCAGTAAGCTCAACGGTAATCACACCGCGGCTTTCAAACATCCAGGCTACGCACCCACTGGCGCCTAAGTTTCCGTTATACTTGGTCAGGAGATGGCGAATATCGGCCACCGTGCGATTTTTGTTGTCAGTCATGACTTCCATATAAACCGCCACACCATTGGGGCCGTAACCTTCGTAGGTGATTGATTCGTACGTCACGCCCGGAAGTTGTCCTGTTCCTTTGAGAATGCCGCGCTTGATATTATCGGCAGGCATATTGGCCGCTTTGGCCGCGAGAATTGCGGTGCGGAGCCGCGGGTTGCCATCGGGGTCTCCCCCGCCTACTCGTGCGGCAGTTGTGATTTCTTTGATATGCCGAGTGAAAATTTTGCCGCGCTCTTGATCGAGTTTACCTTTTTTGCGCTTAATGGTTGCCCATTTTGAATGGCCTGACATTTATCCAACCCTCCGGTCTTTATATTGCAAGCACTGTATTCATATCTAGTTACCTTCGAACTTGTAATTTACCCAATGGCAAGGCATTTGGCAAGCCCTTCCGATGGATCCCTTAAGACGACCCTTCGTCAGCTCAGGGTGAAGCACTTCAAGCGGAAGAACAATAAGCGGTTCCACCCTACTATTCTTGCTTCCAACACCAAAGTACCGTTTATTCTCCTCATGCTTTCGGTGTTTACCAGAATTATCAAACGCGAGATTCCGTCGAAGATTTTCCATGAAACGGACTCCATCATTGTTATCGCCGATCACCGACCCAAAGATGTCGTGCATTTGTTGATTATCCCCAAAACCGAGTATCCCAATTTCCAGTCAACACCGCCAGAAGTGCTCTCCGAAATGAATGCCACAGTCAAGCTGGTCGCAGAAAGACTCGGTATCTCCGATCATTATCGCATGCAGGTCAATAACGGGTATGGGCAGGAAGTTGATCATGTGCATTATCATTTCATATCGAATCGCGGAGCTGAGAAGCTGAAGTTCTTGTAGTTTCGTGGGCGGCCCCGCCGCAGGCGGGGTCTGCCCCATCTCGGGAACGGGCAGGTAGGATACCTGCCGCGCACAAAATGGGTAACTACCGGGTGCGCCAGTACTATTTCAACAGCAAAGCCTTCTTGGTAGCTTTGAAGCCGTCGGTTTCAAGCGAATAGAAATACACTCCCGAGGCGTTACCTTCCATGTTGAGTTCGACCGTCCTGTGACCGGCAGTGGAACTACCGTTCAATTCAGTGATTTTTTGACCCGCCGAGTTGTAGACGAAAATCTTGTATGGACCTGCTTTGGGCATATCGAAGCTGATCGTTGTCGTCGGATTGAAGGGATTTGGGTAATTCTGATACAAAACGTAGGCCTCTGGGATGTCGCGTCTAACCAATACCGCTGAACCGTTGATGTCCGCCATCTCGATGCTGACAATTTCCACGTTGTCCGCATGAAATAAGTCGCCGGAAAAACCGGTGACATCGTAAGGCCGGTCAAATGGGATAGTGACGAGTATGCGCGTGTTGACTCCGTCAAATGCCGAACTTAAGGCAATATCATTCCGAATGGATCCGATTTCGATCTTGCCCTTCAGTACCATCGCCACAGCCCCGAGGTTGTTGATTCCGGTGGCTGAAACCTTCCCGTCTTGTGCGAGCACCAAAACTGACTGGGCAATATTTGGTTTCTGGCGCGGGGGAACATCACCGAGAACCACGCGGATCAGGTGGACAAGATCGGGCAATGAGAGTGTGGAACCGTCAGCATTGACATCCGAAGCGGCTACCGAAGCGTCGATGTGACCTCCGAAAACCGACAGACCTTCAAGAAAGTAATTTGAGAACATGACGGCATCGGCCATTTCGTACGGAATTTCGTTGACGTTGATATCGCCACGGCCGTTGACGGGGTCGCTGCAAATAATCTCGATTCCCCCGCTTCGCAGATCGAGATGCGGATCGACATAGAATGTGTCTGTTTGGATTATACAATCGTTCGGGGAGCCCAAGTAGGTCGGAAAAGTGGCCATGGGATCCTCGATGTTGCTCTTCGTCTCATAGTCGATGACACGATGGTTTTTGCTCACATGAATATTGTCAGTACTCTTGATCGTGTTGTCGGTACAACTGGTCCAGAAAAAGCGAATAGGGAGAAATGAACAGGACAATTCGTAGTTAGTTGGGACATTAAATTGCAGATTAGCGAGTGTTACAGGTAGTGACCCGCCGCATACCGGCCACACACAGGCCGGATGAGGTGCGGCGCTATTGGTTTCGGCGATACCGACTAAGTGAATAAGTCCCGAGGGGCAAGCAGTGCAGGTGTCGTGTTCGCCGAGACGGTAGGTGAAATACTCCCAACCACAGCTGTCGTAGATAGCGCCGGGTGATGAAGAGAGGAATGAGAGCATCGAGTTATCGAAGGCAATGAGTAGATCAAATCCGCCAATCCCCCAAAGATACTCGATTCGAGTCAGAAATAGCCGGATATTTACGGTCGAGCCAAGTGCGACATTTTCTTTTGCTTCGATTATGACCTTATATGGAACCCCGGCGACAGGGTTCCAGCAGATATCGCAATATGCCGAATTAGTTCCATCAGTAACGCCAACTAAATCGCACGTAGTCCCAATATTGCACCAGTTGCCAACATAGGTGACGACACCGGTTGTAGGATTGACTGTCGCACCAATTAAATTCGAAGTTGCCAGGAAGAAAGTAAGTGGATTGCCATTGCCTCCTGTGGCTGTGACCGTTTGGCGACTCGTGTCGCCTGCCCGGACAAACGGGGCAGCGCCCGGGCAGGTAATACTCAATTCTTGACAAAGAGCAAAAGAGTTGAACTGTAAAGTAACAAGCGCTACAGCCGCAGGTAAAAGCAGGCAGCGTATTGGCGTATGACAGAACCCAAGTCGAGAGCGCATCAGGTATCCCCAAACTATTTGTGATATCCTTACTGCAATAAATATAGAGAAAAAAGGGGAATATGTCAATAAAGTTCGAAATCGGGGGCTGACTGCGCCCAGCAACCCATAACGAATCGTATCTCCATGCAATGCAATATGTTGACCTGGCACTACTGGCACAGGATGGGGTTTCTGTGGTGCGAACTCACTTAACTCAAGCACTCCCCCTATCTTGTTGACAAATCTGTTTTTTTGCCGAATATTAGGTACGAGCACACCAGTAAATGGTGAGTTTATAGTTTTATCCCTATTTCCGGCAGAGGAGGTGTTTCTATTGACCGGAGTTCGAGTACGCGACGACGAATCGTTTGAAAAAGCATTGCGGCGTTTTAATAAATTCTGCGAGAAATCAGGCATACTGTCGGATTATAAAAAGCANNGTTTTAATAAATTCTGCGAGAAATCAGGCATACTGTCAGATTACAAGAAGCACCAGCATTTCGAGAAGCCCTCGGAAACGCGGAAACGCAAACTTGCGGCCGCGAAGCGGAAATCCCGCCGGCAGAGAATGATTGACGAACAGTATTGATGACTATTTTCGAACGCATAGATTCTGAGATTATACAGGCCCTGAAAGCAGGTCAGAAAGAACGTCTGATGGTGCTTCGGGGCCTTAAATCTGATATCAAGTATTTCCTCATCAACAACCACGCCGAGCCAACCGACGAAGTGGTGACCGATGTGCTGTCGGGGTGTGCCAAAAAACGGCGGGAGTCTATTTCGGAATACCGCAAAGCCCAGCGCGAAGACCTGGCCACCAAGGAAGAGTTCGAGCTGGGTCTTATTCAGGCGTATCTCCCCGAACCGATGAGCGAAGAGCGACTGCGAGAGATTGTCAAACTGGCGATCTTAGAGTCGGGGGTAGATTCGCCGGCCAAGATTGGGCTGGTGATGAAAGTCCTCATGCCCCGTGTTAAAGGGCTAGCGGATGGGAAGCTGGTGCAGAAGATTGTGGCGGAAGAGTTGGCGGGGTAGAACTTGGCGTTCTCGGACCCTTCGGCTTCGCTCAGGGCAGGCAGGATCAGGGTGAAGTCATTAAGCTCAGGGTATTTAGAGAGTCATACCCCTGAACATGTTCCAGTTACTTTCAATTATCTCCCCAGTATCTTCAGTCTGAGCTTGCCTGTCCTGCGCGAAGTGCACGGGTCGAAGCTCGATTCATCGTTAGATAATCTACTCTTCGTCAGGTTGAAGGCCCACAAAGAGTACTTGCCAAGTGTTTTAAGAAATCCATACCATCAAGTGTACCCATAACCCCCGAACTACTGGAGGATGGCATGAATTGGATTGATGGCGCTTTGATTGCCCTCATTTTGACCTCGGTTATTATCGGGTCAAAAAAAGGTCTGGTGCGCGAACTTTCGGCTTTCGTGATTTTCTTCGCATCCCTGCTAACCTCGATTACATATATCGATATGTTCGCGGTCTGGATGTACGAGCATGTGGGCGGCTCTCCCCTCATCTCGGCGTTTCTGTCGTTTATGATTCTGTTAGGTGTGTCCTACGCCGTGTTCAAACTTCTGGGGCTACTGTTTTACAAAGTCGCCAGTATCAAGAGCCAAGGGAAACCAGATCAGGTAGGTGGCGCGTTGGTTGGATTCATGCGCGGCTGGGTGGCGGTCGGGTTTTTGACCTTTCTGGTCTTTTTGCTCCCACTACCGGATAAGTTTTACGATTATTTCGGAACCTCGATGTTCGGGCCGGTGATGGCTAAAACTGTACCGCTCATGTATGAGACTACCTCGGTGATGCATCCGGAGAACCCGAGCTTCATGAAAAAAATCGAGTCTACCCTGCTCATGTCGCCTTCCGGCAAAGACAGCAAGGGCACAATGTCAGAAGATCGGGCTGAGGTGCATAGGGTCATCTACCAGCTTGGACGGTTCTTCAATACCGAGTCCGATAAGAGCTAAAGAGATTGGGCGCGAGCCATCGATGTCATATATTAGAGCCCGGCATAAGCCGGGCTTTTTTAATTGTGGCGAGAGGGTTAAAGCGTCAGGTCACACGTCTCGCCTTCGTTCGGCGCAAGACCTGACGAAACGTTGACGTAGAAGAAAAAGCGAGATTGCGACGTCGCGCCTAAGAAGTCGCTCCTCGCAATGACAGATGTGAGGTCGCGGGTAACCGAAGACGTTCACCTCGCACGGAAGGTACATGATAAATCAGCATACACTTGGCGTATTGGAATATCCGAAGGTCATCTCCCTCGTCATGGGGAAATGCCTGACGCCTATTGGTCGGGTGTATGTCGAAAAGTTCGCGCCGATGACCGACGCGCCAGCGATCAACCGTCGGCAGGATGAAATCCAGCAGACTAAAGATATTATCAATTTCGGCGCGCCTTTCCCGCTGGAACGATTGGATGATTGTACTACTTGTATCGAACACGCGAAACTTGAAGGAGTCTTTATCGACCCGCCTGAGATTTTGGCGGTACTTCGGCTGGTTGATCTCTCTATTGCTCTACACGTGTATGACAAAGAAAACCGTGCGAAATTTCCGTTGATAGATGAACAGCTTAAACGGGTACGGGCGTTTCCTGAACTTCGCAAACAGATTGTCGAGGCGCTTGAGCCGACCGGTGAAATCAAAGACTCAGCCTCCCCCGCGCTCCGCAAGATTCGTATGGAAGTTGGTGAAACAAGACGAAAGACGATCTCGCGGCTCGAAGCTATACTCGGTGGTCAGAGAAAGCAGGCGGGGTGGCAGGATGATATTGTCACCCAGCGCAATGATCGGTTTGTCATCCCGGTAATTTCGGCGAATTATCGAACCGATATGGGCATTTTGCACGACCGTTCGCAGTCGGGAGCGACACTGTTTATCGAACCGGTCGAAGTTGTGGAAATGAATAACCGACTCCACCTGTTATTACAGGAAGAACGTATAGAAATCGACCGGATATTGCGGGCGATCACACGAGAGATTGGCACCAGAGCAGGGGCGCTCTTAGAGAATTGGCAAATCATTGGAATGCTCGATTCGTTCCATGCGGCCGCACTTTTTGCGAATGACACCAAAGCAAATCGCCCACAGATCGATTCAGCATCGGCCAGCAATCTAATCGAAGCCCGCCATCCGCTGTTGATACTAAAGGTGAAAGACCTGACAAAAGTTGTGCCACTGACACTCGGTCTCGATGATAACAGGCCAGCAGTTTTGGTTACTGGGCCGAACACGGGCGGAAAGACCATCGCCCTGAAAACATTCGGATTACTCAATTTGATGGCGATGACAGGGCTTCCCATTCCGGCGCGTGAAACAAGCCGAGTCGGAGTCTTCTCGCAGGTGTTTGCGGATATCGGCGATGAGCAGTCAATTGAGTTATCACTTTCAACTTTTTCGTCGCATATCACTAATATTATCACGGCTGTCCGGGAGTCCGATCAGCAGTCACTTATACTACTTGATGAAATCGGTGCGGGGACCGATCCAAAAGAAGGCGCGGCGCTGGCCGAGGCGATTGTACTGCATCTGCTGAAAACCGGCGCCCGAATGATAGTAACAACGCATTACTCACAGCTCAAAACACTCGCGCTCGAAAATCCGGAAATCGAAAACGCATCGCTGTCGTTCGACCGAGAGACCCTCTCCCCTACCTATCACTTACAGCTTGGCATCCCGGGGTCATCGTACGCAGTCGAGATCGCTAGTAGACTTGGAATGCCGTCCGATATATGTGATAGGGCTTCGGAGTTGATTGGGTCGGGAGAACGGTCGCTGACACAACTCATCACCTCGCTTGAATCGGAATTAAGTTCAGTACGCAAAGACAAAATAGGTCTGACCGAGCGTCTGACTTCGGCGGAAGAAGCTGAGTCGAAATACCGGGCAATGGCTGAAAAACTTCGTGTCGAAGTAGAGTCGGAAAAGAAAAAAGCATTAGCCGAAACCGAGACATTGCTGGATCAAACCCGTAAAGAAACCGAACGGCTTGTAGCGGAAATTCGAAAGAGTGGGGCATCGGCCGAGTCGATTCGAGTAATGCACCAAACGCTTAAATCCATCGGTGACGAAGTTGACAAACAAAAAGCCCCACTAAAAAAGAAACCCGTGGAACAACCGCTTGATCGCTTTTCTGAGGGCGATCATGTGCGGCTTATGGATCTCGACCAAGAGGGGGATATTGTCGCGCTGGTTGGCAATGACAAAGCCCGAGTGAGAGTCGGCAATATTACGACGGTTGTCGCTCTGCGACGGCTTGAAAAAGGCGAGGCACAAGCGCGCCCTATCAAGTCATCATTGGGGAAAGTCAACGCGGACAGTGTTACGACGCCTGAGATTCATTTGCGGGGGATGACCGCTGACGAGGCAGTCGAGGCGCTTGATAGGTTTCTGGATCGAGCAGTGCTTGGCGGAACACATCAGGTGTATGTCATTCACGGAAAAGGAACCGGGACTCTTCGCCGTTCAATAAGTGAATACTTGAAGAAGCACCGTGATGTCGCCGGAGTCCGGCTAGGCGACTGGAACGAGGGCGGCGCCGGAGTAACGATAGTGACGCTCAAATCATGATACCCCCGGAAACCATAGAGCAGATTCGACAGGCGACCGATATCGTGGCGGTGATAGGCGAGTATCTTCGTTTGAAGAAAAAGGGGCGCGCGTTCTGGGCGGTCTGCCCATTTCATACCGAGAAGACACCCTCGTTTCAGGTTAATCCGGACCGTCAGATTTATCACTGTTTCGGGTGTGGCAAGGGCGGGAATGCTATCTCTTTCCTTATGGAACACGAGAAGATGTCGTTTATCGAGACGATCCGACATCTGGCGCAAAAGGCCAATATCACTATTCGGGAATCAGCGCGCGATTTTCAGCGCGAAGACTCCGAGAAACTACATTATGCCCACGTGATTGCGGTCGAACACTACACCAAATTACTGCGCCTTCCCAAATACAAAGTGGTGCTCGATAGTTATCTAAGAGACAAACGAGCGATCAGCGATGAGAGTATCGAACAGTTCCAGCTCGGACTATCGGGAGAAGAATGGGACGGACTGCTGAAATTCGCAGCTACGAAAGATCTAAAACCCGAAGACTTGGCGAAGGCGGGTTTGGCGATACTATCGGACAATACCAAACAATATTTCGATAGGTTCCGCCAGCGATTGATGATCCCGATATTCAATCTGACTGGCAAGCCGATCGCGTTTGGCGGTCGGACCCTGAAAAAAGGTGAACCGGCCAAATATATCAATTCGCCCGAAACACCTCTGTACAGCAAAGGGAATGTGCTTTACGGATTGAACTTCTCCCGCGATTTTATTCGCGAAAAGAACGCCGTAATCGTTGTCGAAGGATATTTTGATTTCATTTCGGTCTGGCAGGCGGGTGTCAAAAATATTGTAGCGTCTTCGGGAACTGCTTTCACACCCCAACAGGCGCGGCTTCTCGCCCGTTTCGCTGAAGATGTTTATCTCTTCTTCGACGCCGACTCGGCCGGGCAAAACGCGGCGTTGCGGTCGGTCGACTCGCTTTTCGATGCCGGGCTTGAGGTCAAAGTGGTCACAGCCCCGCCCGGACACGACCCCGACTCAGTGGCGAGAAACTGGGGGTTGGATCGAATTGAGGAACTGTTGCATGACGCGGTCCGGTATATCCCATTCCGGGTGCGGGATGTCGCGCTTGAGAAAACAGGCCTCATAGCCAAGGAAAAACTGGTCAAGGAGCTTGGCGGGCTGGCAACCCGGATATCTGACCCAACCCGACGCTCATTATTTTTGCAGGAGGCGGCCGACACCCTAGGGGTCAACCCTGACCTGTTTCAATCAAGAGCAAAACGACAAGATCAGTCAGCAACTAACCGTCCCCCTAAGGGTTCTGGCAATAAGCTCGAGCGAAACTTTCTTTCGATTCTCTTCAATAATCCCGGCTCAATTGACGATATTATATTAAAGGTAGCCCCCGACGACTTTGAGTCACTGCCCTACCGTCGGCTGTACTCTGCGATGATTACCCAGTATCGTGACTCGGGGGCGATTGATGCCCGTTCACTGGTAGATCGGTTTACCGACGCCGAAGCGATTTCAACTGTCACCGAACTGGCCGCCGAAACCTGGGAGCCGGATCGAATCGACTCTGAGGCGATAGCCCGAACTCGTGACTTCGGCGAACGCAAGCAGAAGAAAATCCGCGCCGGTTTGCAGGCAGAACTTGCCAAAGCCGAGGCGGCCGGTGATCATGACAAAGCGACTCAATTGTTGCAAGAACTGAAAAGTTACGGACTGTAATGCTCTCTCGACTTTACATACAAAATATCGCTTTAGTCACCGAGGCAGAGCTGTTTTTCAATTCGGGAATGTCGGTATTGACCGGTGAGACGGGAGCTGGCAAATCGGTGATTGTCACCGCACTCGGACTGGCGCTTGGCGAACGAGCCGATAAGGAATATATCCGTCACGGCGCCGACAAGGCAATGGTAGAAGCAACGTTCAATGTTGATCGACTATCGGCCACTTATAAAACTACATTTACCGATTTTATCCACGACGGCAAAGTCACCGTTCAACGCGAGATATCGCGGGATGGTTCGTCCAAAGTAAAAATCAACGGTTCTGCGTCGACACTTGGCACACTCCGCGACCTGACCATGCCGATAGCTGAAATTGTCGGTCAGCACGCCAACCAGATGCTTATGGTCGAGGACAACCACCTGCTCTTCCTCGACAGTTTCGGCGGTCTCGACCCGCTTAGGCAGGAAGTTACTGATCTGTTTGACCAATGGCAGAAAGCCGCGTTTGAACTTCGCAGGGTCAGGGAACGGCGCGACAAACTCGCCGCCGAGCGGGAGCTGTTGCTATTCCAAAAAAATGAAATAGAATCCGCCGACATTAAACCGGGTCAGGAAGAAAAACTTCTCACAGAACGTAAGATTTTAGATTCAGCGAGAACGCTCATGTCGGGGGCCGGAGCAGTCGGCGAGTTATTGGATGGCGACACGGCGTCGATCCTCACCCTCATTCGACAGGCGCGACGAGAGCTTGACAAGATTGCGCAGATTGATCCGTATCTGGAAAAGCTCTCCTCTGATCTGGCCGATGTCGATTACCGGGTGGAGGATGTCCGCAGGATGCTTGAGCAATACGGCGGTTCGATCACCGACGATCCAGCGCGTATCGACGAGATAAACCTACGACTGGATGAACTCTACTCGCTTAAGAAAAAATATGGCGGCTCGGAAGAAGCCATCCTGACCACGATGGATTCAATTATCGCACGATTGACCGATTGCCCAGACACCGATGAGTATATCACAGAACTTGAAGAGCGAGAGACAAGATTTGAAACGGCGTATGTCGGCAAAGCCAAGGAGCTACACGAACTCCGCCTGAAGGCGGCTACCTATCTGTGCAAAGTAGTCATCAAAGAGCTTTCTGAACTGGCGATCGACAACGGAGGATTTGATTTCCAGTTCCTGTACGAAGACGATCCGTCTGGAGTAATTCTCGACGGACGTGGTGTCCGCCCGACTGAAATCGGGCTGGAACACGGGCGGTTTATTTTTTCGGCCAATCCGGGCGAGCCGCTCAAATCGCTGGTGAAAACGGCTTCGGGAGGAGAAATCTCGCGCGTCTTGCTCGCGCTCAAAGCAGCGGCGAAAAAGAATCGCAAGAATCTCCATTCGCTATTGGTGTTCGATGAGGTCGACGCCGGTATCGGCGGGCATACTGCGGTCGCGGTAGGAGAAAAGATTAAGAAACTCGCCGATGACAGTCAGGTGATTGTTGTTACACATTTACATCAAATAGCGCGTCTGGCCGACCACCATTATTCAGCGGATAAAGTGAAAAAACCGAATGGTCGTATGGTAATCACGGTTGAGAAACTCGAGTACGACGGTATCACCCGTGAACTGGGCCGGATGATGGCGTTGCCGGAGAAATCGGCGACGAAATCACGGCGGGCGGAGTAAGCCGTCAGGTTAGCCCTGCAGTTGCCGGAACTAAGACCTGAAGGAATAAAGAATCTTGTCGGGGACTTCAGGCTGAGCTTGTCGAAGCCTCTGGCAGTCCATAACGGACCCTTCGACAGGCTCAGGGT